>Ga0213861_10004175_pt1 | contig 11842 bp, 10 predicted proteins | sample PICome_4_FD_160110 | JGI IMG/M metagenome (GOLD analysis project Ga0213861, IMG submission 160110) | Coastal seawater microbial communities near Pivers Island, North Carolina, United States - PICO131 | ecosystem: Environmental > Aquatic > Marine > Coastal | place: USA: North Carolina...
CCCAAAGAGTGTCTAAAATCCCTGTATTCATTGGAGCTTTGTAGAAATCAGCATAACCATTGTACAATTTAGACCAATTTTCCTTATCTTTTATCATTAATTTTCTAATCATTTAGTTTAGTTTTGTTGCTTAAATTATTGTTATTATTAAAAATATTTGATTACTTAAACCTTGGATCTGGAATAGATTCCGCCATGCCGATAGCATCCTTATAATCTATAAAAAATTTTTTTTTGCATGTCCATAGTGTTTTAGCATTTTCATTTTTATCTTTTATTAAATTCATTCAACTTAAAATAAACTATTGACATATAAAATCACTTAATATATTAGTAACGATAATTAATGGTTATCAATAGTAATAAGTATGAATGATATAATAACTGACATAAAAGCTTTACAGGAAGAAACATTATTAAACCTACAAAGCTCAAAGGCAAATAATACTGTAAGAGCTTACAAATCAGATTTTAAGGATTTTGGTTTATTTTGTGCACAAAATGGTTTTAAATCTCTTCCATCAGAACCAAAAATAGTTTCATTATATTTAACATATTTATCTACTAAAGAAGTAAAAGTAAGCACTTTAAAGCGAAGATTAGTATCAATAGGTGTCATACATAAGCTTAAAGGCCACTATTTAGATACAAAACACCCGTCAATTATTGAAAACTTAATGGGAATTAAAAGAAGAAAAGGAAGCATTCAAAGAGCTAAAAAACCATTATTAATCAACAATTTAAAAAAAATTATTAATGTAATTGATGAACAAAAAAAGGAAGAAATAAAAAAGCTTAGGGACAGGTCAATAATCTTAATTGGGTTTTCAGGTGGTTTTAGAAGAAATGAGATAGTTTCCCTAGACTATGAAGATCTAGATTTTGTAGAAGAAGGTCTTAAAATTAGCCTTAGAAGATCTAAAACAGATCAATTTGGAGAAGGTTCCATAAAAGGACTGCCCTACTTTGACAATTCACAGTATTGCCCAGTTATTTCAATCCACAAATGGATTGAAATATCAAAAATAAGTACTGGAGCGTTATTTAGAAGGTTTGCTAAAGGATCAAAATTATCAGATAACAGATTAACCGACCAAACTGTTGCTTTACTAATAAAAGAATATTTAAAATTAGCAGGTATAGATAACAATAATTACTCAGGACATAGTTTAAGATCCGGTTTTGCAACTTCAGCTGCTGAGTCAGGTGCCGATGAAAGAAGCATAATGACTATGACAGGTCATAAATCTACAGAGATGGTAAGAAGATATATTAAAGAAGCAAATCTATTTAAAAATAATGCATTAAATAAGATTAAAATTTAATTTCCTCAATTTTTTTTATTACTAAATCAGACAAAATATCTGCTCCTGATACGCTGAGATGCTCACTGTCAAAATAAAATAATTTATTTGAATTGTGAACAAAACAATTAGTTTCATTACAAAAAGCTTTATGTGGAAAAACTTTAAATAAATTTTTGTGATTAATAGAGTCTAAAAAATCAAAAGAATTTTTACTTCTAATGAAATATTCATCTAGAGAAGTTTTTAATTTATTTTTTTTAATATAATTTTTTAAATCTTTGTAAATAAATGTGTTTGAAGTTTCAAAAATTTTTGTTAATGGATTAAAAGGTATTTCAGGTATTGGATATATCAAAATTACTTTATTATTTTCTAATATTAAGTTTAGGTTTTTTTTGAAAGTCTCGTGAAATGAAATATTTGAATTACCAAAAATAAAATCTGAACTTACACCGTTTATATCAGTATTTGAAAGATAACGATTTAAATTACCTCCTAAAATAATCACTGAATTATCTTTATCTAAAATGTTTTGGATTCTTTTTAATTGATATTTTTTATCACAACCAAAACCTATATCATCAGTTTTTAAATTGATATAATCAAAATCTGGAAAAAAATAACAGCCTCCATTTGTCATGGATATAAAGTTAATTTTTTCTTTAAATGAATAATCATATAGAGATTGACCTAATGTAATCATATGCGAGTCCCCTACTAAGAAAATATTGTTAGAAGAATTTTTATAATTAAAATTACAAAAAAAATCAGTTTTTAAATGACAGATTTCATTATTAGAATTTCTTAAAATTTCCCAAGGTTTTTTTGCTAAATCTTTTTTGAATAGAATTTTGCTTCTATCTATAAAGCCATCTGTTTTGTGAGTAAACAAAGTGAAGATACATACTACTATAATTGATAAACTTAAAAAGATATAACAAAATTTATTATTGATAACAGATTTGTTTCTAAATTTTTTTTCAATAAAATGATAAGTTAAAATTGATAATGGGAACGAAATAATTAATCCTATAAGAGAAAATAAATTACCATTAAAACCAAGTAAGTGAATGAACGATAAAATAGGAAAGTGCCACAGGTATAAGGAGTAAGAAATTAATCCAACATTTACAAAAAATTTTAATGATAAAAATTTATTTATTATTGTGTTACGGACATTTAAGTAAATGATTAATGATGTTGATAATACAGGAATTGTAGTTACAAACGACGGGTGTTTCAGTTCGTTATTAAAAAATATAAATGAACTAATTATTAGAGAAAAACTAAATATGGTTAAAAACTCAATTAAATAATTGTTTTTTATCAGTGAAATGTTTTTATTGTGTAAATAAGCTATTATTACACCAAAAAACAATTCCCAAATCCTTGAAGATAACAAATAAAAATTAATTAATGAATTTTGATTACTTTGCAACTCTGCTACGAATAAAGAGATTATTAATATAATAATTAAAACTACAATAATATATTTTTTGATAAATTTTAAAAAAAATAATGTTAATAGAGGAAAAAAGAAATAAAATTGTTCCTCCACTGATAATGACCAAGTATGTAGAAATGGTTTTGATATTGATATATCCGCTCCATATTGTAGCCCTTCTAAAATAAAATATATATTTGATAAAAAAAATGTAGAAAAAAATATTGAATTAGAAAATTCAATTAAATTATATGGTAATAAAAAAATATATCCTAATGGTATTGCAGTTAATGTAACAAACATTAGCACAGGTATTATTCTTCTAATTCTTCTATTATAAAAATTTTTAAAACTAAAATTGTTGTTTGTATTAAATTCTTTAAAAATAATTGAGCTTATTAAATAACCGGATATTACAAAAAAAATATCAACACCTAAAAATCCACCAGGTAACAAAATGGTATCATTAATATAAAACTTAGCATGATAAATAAGAACAGATAATACAGAAATAGCTCTTAACCCATCTATATCCGCTCTATATTTGATCATTAAACTTTAATCCATTTCTCAGGCCAAAAATCTAAATTGTTAATCTTAAACGTTGAAAAATTTTTATTACTTGGTCTAATAATTATTTTACCTTGATTTTGTGATAAATAAGCCCCCCACCAATTAAAAGAAGATGGTATAACAATAAAATGTTTTGCATTAGACATTAAAAATAAATCAAGCAATGGTTTTCTGCCTTCTGTTAAGGTTTCATCGTTTTTAATATGAGTATATTGATTTTCAGGAAAATATTTTTCTAAATTATTAAAATTATTAGACCAAATAAAAAATTTTGGATTTGGAACTTTACTTTTAATTAATTCAATTGATTTTTTGATATAATTTATTTGTTCATAGGAATAATTTTCTGACATCTTAATATCGGTAGAGTTAATTTTTCTTAGTTTTTCAGAAAATCGATTTTGTCTTACACAGATTGATACTGAATTAGAATTTGTTAACAACTTAAAAAATTTATTTTTTGAGTAAAAATTTTTTAGTTTAAATTCAAATTGATTAATAATTTCTTGCTTATGTTCTTTAAAATATTTTTCAGACTCAAAATGACCTTCCATAAATAAATTTTCCTGAAACTTATTTTTTAAAAATTTATTATCAAAATAAGTAATTTTTTCTTTATTTTTAGGTTCTATGTAAAATTTTTTTACTTTTTTTAATTTATCTAATTTTAATAAAAATTTTCTTTTTAAATAACCACTTAACCTCAAAAATTTTAACTTATCGGGGGCTATATTGGAAATAATATTAAATTCATCTAAACCATAAGTAGAAATATTTTTTTTTAGTTGAAATGCTGTTTCGTTATCAATGTAAAGATTTCTATCGATGCTTCTTGAAATACTGTAAGCTGCTGCATACATAAACATTTGATTACCAATCTCATTTGATAGTCTTAATATAATCTTTTTATTCATCTATTTTTTCAAAGAATATCTAATTTTTCTGATAGTTTTAGACATATCTTTACTAGGTATAGTAAAATCATAACCTTTGTAGACTGGTTTAAATTCATAAAAAGCATTTCTATAGTTTTTATAATCATCATAATTTTTAATATCACAAAACCATAAATCTAGAACTTTATTAAACTGAATAGAACCAAGATTAGTCATCATTCCATGAAATGCTAATATTTTAGAGGAATTTCGTATTGTATAATATAAATCCTCCCCTTCTATATTATCAAAGAGAATTATATTTGAATCTATTTTTTTAAAATTTTTTTTTTTATCCTTAAAATCAACAATATTAAATTCTTGGTATATTAAATTTGAATTCTTACTTTTTTCAATATCCTTTGTAAATATTACATAATCATAATAATTTAATAACTCATTAAATAGTAACTTAAGTTTATTTACATCCCATGACAACTTATCAACAATGTCCCTCTTGATATGAAAATAAATATAATTACTTGGTAATTGTGACTTAAGAAATTCAGATCCTTTAGGTAATATTTGTAAAAGATTATTTTCAATATTATTAGTTAATTGATTTTGTAGTTTTGTTGTGTGAGCTCTCTTATAGATAGCAGCCCTATCATTAATTATAAAATTATGCAAAAAACTTCTTAAATATTCATTTGGTCTTTTATAATTATTACGACCATTTATGCAAAGTGCATGAAACCTAATGTTTCGAAACAAATAAGGTAGATAATAATAAAATTTTTTGGGTGTTAGAATATAAACATCAGAAATTTGGTCAATAAATAAAAGATATAATATTTTTATTTTTTCAAATAAAGTTAAATTGTAGTTTAATTTTTTGAATAGTATATTTGCACCATTTATCAAAAAATAAAATTTTTTGCTTCGTTCAGATAAATATAATGATATTTTTTTATCTTTATTATTTGTTATAATATTATTTATTGCGTTAAGACTTTGACAAAGATCTCCTACTGCATCGTTTTTAAAGATAATAACATGATTCTTTTTAGAGAGCATTAATTGTGTTCACTATAATTTTTAATTCTATTTGTTTAAGATTGGGATCAATGGGTAAACTTATACCATTTTTTGCTAAAAGTTCTGCATTCTTAAATTTTTTACCACTAAACTTTTTTTTAAAAACAGCCAGCTGATGGATTGCATATGGATAGTGAAAGCCAAAATCAATTTTTTTTGAATTAAATTTCTTAATAAGTTCATTTTTATTTTTAACTAAAATTACATATTGATGATATACGCAAGATTTCGAGTAATTAAGTTTTATTACATTTTTATTTAATATATTTTTATTGTAAAATTTAGCAATTTTTTGTCTTTTCTTATTCAAGAATGGTAGATTCTTAATTTTTCTATTTAATATTAGAGCTTGTATTGTATCTAGGCGACTATTTAAACCGATGTAATCATGTTTAAATTTCTTATCTGAACCTAAATTTCTAATTTTTTTCATTCGATCATAAAATACTTTATTATTAGTAGTAATAATTCCAGCATCACCATATGCACCAAGATTTTTTCCAGGGTATAAACTAAAACATGAAATATCTGTTGTTGAACCAATTTTCTTTTTTTTCTTAATAATCATTGAGTCATCTAATGATCCATGTGCTTGTGCACAATCGTCAATTAAAAAAATTTTTTTTTTTTTAATCAACTTTTTTATTCCAGTTAGATCGGCAGCTGAACCATATAAATGCACAGGTAGAATTACTTTAGTTTTACGATTAATCTTTTCTTTTAAATCATATAAATCAATCGTGGGTTTTAAATATTCAGTATCAACAAGAATAGGTTTAAGACCAGCATTAAAAACTGCAAATGCTGTGGAGCAATATGTCATTGCTGGAATAATAACTTCTGAATTATCTGGTAAATTTAAGGATTTTAAAGCAATTGTTAATGCGTCCGTACCATTGCCACAACTTATTGCGTATTTTGACTTTGTAAAGTCTTTAAAATTTTTTTCAAATTCCAAAACACTTTTTCCTAAAATAAAATCACCAGATTTAAATAATTTTTTTATATCTTTAATTATTAAACTGTGAATTTTTTGATCTTGTTTAAAAATATCTAAAAATTTTATCATATTAAATTTTTTCAAGAACTTTTGTGATGTCTAAATTATAATTTTTATAGAAAATGGGATTTTTTTTTCTTTTAATACAAAGACCAATATAATCAATCAAATTAGCTAACGGTTCTGATAGATCTAGATCTGGTATTTCTAATTTATATTTTGAACTATGAATATCTTTTTTTGAATAAATTTTAATTTTATAAATTGGTTCATTTTCATCACAATATAATATTGCTTTTTCAAATTTCAATTTTATAGATCTAATTTTAATTGGTGATAACCAAGAGTTTTTAATGAAAACTTTTATGTTGTTTTTGTATTCAAGATTAATATAGGCAGTATCCTTTTTTTTTGTTTTAACGGTATTATATTTAATTGATTTGATTTTAATAGGATCATTAATCAACCAATATTTAAATATTGATATATCATGCACGCCTAAATCCCACACAACATCTGCATCATCTCTTATTGGTGCTTGTTCTCTAAAACTTTCTATTTCTATAAGTTTTCCATATTTTTTAGACTTAATAATATTTTTAATAAAATTAATTGAACCAGAAAAAATAAATGGATAATCAACAAAAAGTAAGAAGTTATTTTTTTTAGAAATTTTTTCTAAATCTAAGACTTCTTTTGTTTTTAATGAAAGTGGTTTTTCAACTAACACATTAGTGAATTTCAAAAAATATCTAGCTATGCTATAATGTGTTTTGGTTGGTGAAGAAATAATTACAAGGTCAACATCAACTTTTTTAATATTAGTATAATTAGTTGATAACTTTGATAATGGAAAGTCTTTCTTAGCTTTTTCTAAATTTTTTTTTGAATAATCAATAATGTATTTAATCTTGAATTTATCATTGTTATTGACATTTCTAGCGAGTTTGGGTCCCCAGTAACCATAACCGATAATAGCAACATTGTATATCATGTGTTAAAAAGTTTTATTTATAATCTTATCTGAAACAACTTTACTATTAAAAAGTTTAAAATATTTATCTCTACCATTTTTAGCATATTTTTTGATTTTATTTTCATTTGACAATAAAAACTCAACTTTATTACCTAGGTCGTCAATTGATTTATACGTACCAACCTCACTTTCATCAAAAATCTTATCATATTGAGTTTTTTGATCGATGAAAGTATATATTCCATTACCAATTAATGATGCTATTCTATTACTAGATGTTAATTTAATAGGTTTACCTCTGCTTAAATTTAATGCAATTTTACATTTAGATAATTCTTTATAATAGTCATAATTCCATTTTGGATTTTCATTAGCTATACCAAGTATATTATAATTGATACGGGGAAATTTATTCATCAACTTTTTTATGAAATCTTCTCTTTCATCTTTTTTTCTTTTTTTTAATTTTCCAAAATTTACACCATGACTTAAAGCAAAGAAAAAATCTTTGTAATTTGTTTTATTTTCGTAAAGTTTTAAGTTTTCAATATTTTCATCAACTGGTATAGGCAAAAAGGTCATTTTTTTTTTATTGATTGTAGTAAATATTTCATCCGGATGTGTAGTAGTAAAATAAGTGTCTATTAAATCATTATTAGTTTCTATAAGTGAAAGATTTTCTCTCCAATGTGGGCCATCTGCTTTTTTCCCCAGAGCATCCTCATACCATAAAGAGATTTTACAATTAAATTTAGATTTCAAAATTTCAATATTATTCCTATATAAAAAATTGTTGTGACCAAGTATAATCAAATTAGGTCTGTAATTATTGGTTATATCTAAGACCTTTTGATTAATAGTTCGACTTCGATCCTGGATAATACTTTTATTAATATAATTCCTGTAACTAAAGTTAATTACGTCATGTCCATTTCTAATAAGACCTTTAGAAATTTTACTTGAAATAGAAATATTAAATAAACGATAATCATTACGATCATCAAATTGTGAAATATGTAATATCTTAAGTTTTTTACCTCTATTAACATAAACATTTGAATTTAAAAAAAATCTTTTTAAATCATCAAGTTGTTTAACTTTTTTGTTAATTTTATGCTTAACATTTAAAAAATTTCTTTTTTGAATTATTTTTTGTAATTTTTTATTTTTTATTAGTTTATAAATAAGTCTATAAATCTCATCACTAGAAATTCTTTCAAGAAAAAGCTCATTATCAAAAGTTTCTGGTAATCCACCATTTTTACTTGTAATTGTTGCACACCCGTATGCAGCTGATTCCATAGCGGTTCTGCCAAATGGCTCTAACCATCTGGATGGGACAACAGAGATTGAGGCTTTTGAGTAATATTTTAGAATTTTTTTATGTTGTATCCAGTCTAAAATTTTAAAATTTTTATGTTGAAAATCAAATTTTTCTCTTGGTTCATTTCCAATGGCTATAGCTTTCCAGTCTTTAAACTTATCTAAAATTTTTAATACAGCATTCCCAAAAATATCATAACCTTTTGAAGAATTTAGTTTTCCACAGAAAATTATCAATTTTTCTTTTTTTGGAAATCTATTTAATGGTTTGATAGCCGGGTAAAGTATTTCACAATTATTCTTATGCTTATAAGGCAAGCCTTCAAAAAATTTATCTTTTACCCATCTACTGACAAAATAAATTTGATCAGTCTTTTCTGCAATATTAATTCTTTCCTTAACTGAAGCAGATCCTCGCATATCTTTAGGATTATTATGAAATACAAAAATCAATTTAGCTGTTATTTTTTTTTTTAACAGAAACAATAAAGACTCAGGTCTGTTGTGAATTTCTATAATAGAAAATTTATGCTTTAAATGCTCTTTATATAATTCATTGGTATAAGCAATATTTTTTCTTATTAGCTTATTCTTTAAATCTATATTTTTATAATTATTTATTAATGGTTTAATTTTTTTTTCTAAATTACCATATACAGTTGTCTGTGAACTTAACTTTGAAATATCTAAATAATCTTTAACCCATATAGAAGCAGCACCTGCTTGATCTATATTGAATTTTTCTTTGTATGGCAGAAGAATGGCTATATTTTTTTTCATTATTTTCTAAATTTCAATAATTCTTTAAATCTTATATTCTCTTTTTTTAATAAATCAGAATTAATATTGTTCCTTTTTAGCCCTAAAATATTTTTTTTTATCTTTTTTATTGTTTTTCCGTAAAAAATATATCCTGGGATGATATTTTTATTTTTTGTAATTACAGAATTCATTCCAATCATTGTATAAGATCCAATTGTTTGATTTTGGTGTATAGTTGTCTTTATTCCTAATTGAGCACCTTTCATTATGTATACATTTCCACCTAATATTACATTACTACTTAACACTACATTATCCTCAATAGTGCAGTCATGATCTACAGTTGTTGAGTTCATGAAATAATTATCATTGCCCACAAAAGTCTCTGAAGATAATTTCGTTGGTAAGTGAATATTGCAATATTCGTTAAATATATTGTTGTTACCTATTTTTATTTTTCCAAAACTTTTTTTTTTAGGATGTTGCGCATGATTACCTATTACAACATAAGGGCCAATTATATTATTTTTACCTAATATAACCTTACTCCAGTTTATAATGGCTGTTGGGTGAATTTTATTTCCTTTAATTAACTTATATTTAAGCATTTTTTTTAAGATATTTTTTTTTAATTTCATTTCTCAACATATAATCTTTCTTTAATAAATATTCTTCTTTCATAGCCTTAGATTTACTCAAATATTTCTTCTTATATATTATATTCCACTTCTTACCTTTTGTGTATTTTGCTCCTTTTGATTTATTGTGTAGTTCTAATCTTTTTTTAAGATCTTTTGTATAGCCAACATAAGTATAAAATCTAAAAGATTTAGCTGCTATTAACATGTAAACAAAATAAGTCATTTTGTGGCGGTCCCTGGGGGAATCGAACCCCCCTTTGCAGGATGAAAACCAGCTGTCCTAACCGATAGACGAAGGGACCACGTTGTGATCTTTTATTTTAAAAGTCATTATTTATCAAGCGCAATAAACTACAACATGATGTCTCTAATTGTTAATTGAAGAGTTTTTTTATTATTCCATATGTTTTCATTAATTTGTCCTATAACGTTAATACTTTTTTTATACCCTATTAAGTAATCAGCAATTTTCGTATTAATAGAATTAAAAAATATGGATTTTATAGAAAATCCTGTTTTTGACTTTAATATCAACGATATATGGCTGTTATTCAATATTTTTGATTTTAGTATTCTTAAATCCTTTATTAAAAATGTTGGTAACGAGTTTCCAGTTCCAAAAGGTTCTAATTTTTTTAAATTTTCATAAAATTCCTCTTTTAAAGAATGAGATGAAATTTCTGAGTCGTAATAAAAAGTATTATCTCTCAAATTTGTATTTTTTTTAAAATCTTCCAACATATAATCATTAAATATTTTAAGATTTTCTTTAACTAAAGTAAATCCAGCAGCCATATTATGACCCCCTCCTCCAATAATTATATCCTCATCCAACAAATTCTTGATTACACGTCCAATATTATAATTATAAACAGATCTTGCAGATCCTTTTAATAAATCTTTTGATGAAGTGATAACAATAGCTGGTTTGTTAAAAAATTCTTTCAATCTTGCTGCAATAATTCCAATCAAACCCTCGTTGATATTTGGACTGTAGTAGATAATTACATCTCTGTTATTCTCTTCGATTTTCTTAAAATTAATCTCATTTAATATTAAACTTTCAATTTGTTTTCTTTTTTCATTCAATTTTATTAAATCATTACACTTATCATTTATGATTCTATCATTAGTTGATGATAGTACTTCTGTAGCATATTCAGATTTACCCAATCTTCCACCAGCATTTAAAATTGGTCCAATTAAATAGCCAAGATCATTAATATTAATTTTGTTTTTCTTATTATTTAATTCAAACAATTTTTTAATTGGCAGATTTTTTTCTATATCAAAATTGTTAAGAGTATTTATTGCAATTAATCTATTAAGTTTTCTAATAGGCATCACATCACATACCGTTGCTAATAAGACATAAATTAAATAATCTTTAATTATAGTGTTGCACTTTATTTTCTTGATTAATAGATCTAAGAAAAAATATGAAAGTGTTGTCGCACATAAATAATCATATTTATTATAACCATTATTTTTTTTTGGATTTATAATTGAGTTAGCATCAGGAAACGGTTTGTTAATTTCATGATGATCAATTATTAGTGACTTTATTTCTTTTTCATTTAAAAAATCAATAGCCTCATTAGAAGTTGAGCCACAGTCAACCATGATAACTAGTTTTGGATTTCTTAATATTAATTTTTGAAAAAGTTTTTTACTTGCACCGTAGCCATCTTTTTGTCTGTCAGGTATATAATAGAAGTATGGGTGTTTTATATCATCAAGAAATTTAACAAATAATGATGTTGCTGCAGACCCATCCACATCATAGTCACCTAAAATACATATTTTTTCTTTTTTATTTATAGACTCTAAAACTAGTTGAACT
>Ga0213861_10004176_pt1 | contig 11842 bp, 12 predicted proteins | sample PICome_4_FD_160110 | JGI IMG/M metagenome (GOLD analysis project Ga0213861, IMG submission 160110) | Coastal seawater microbial communities near Pivers Island, North Carolina, United States - PICO131 | ecosystem: Environmental > Aquatic > Marine > Coastal | place: USA: North Carolina...
TTTAACAAAAATATTTTTAATATCCTCAGTTAAATTTCTTTCAACTGCATCGGGTTTAATTATTGAAAGCGTTTGTTCATTGTTCATAATTTTCCTCTATTAGTTTATTTAATAATCTTACTCCAAATCCTGTCGCTCCACCTGAGTTTAAAGCACCTCCATATTTAGAGAAAGCCATCCCAGCAATGTCTAAATGAGCCCAAGGTGTTTTATTTAAAATAAATCTTTGTAAAAATTGAGCAGCAGTTGTTGACCCTGCTCCACCGACATAATTTATATTTTGCATGTCAGCATTTTTGGAATTCATAAGTTTATCATAATTTTTGTGAAGAGGCATCCTCCAAAGTTTTTCCTCGACTTTTTCACCTGCACTTAGAATTTGTTTAGATAACTTATCATCGTTTGAAAAAAGTCCAGCGTATTCTGATCCCAAAGAAACTATGATTGCACCTGTTAGAGTAGCTAAATCAACCATAAATTTTGGTTTAAACTTTTTTTCAGTGAATGTTAATGCATCTGCTAACACTAATCTACCCTCTGCATCAGTGTTTAATACTTCTATAGTTTTGCCACTATAAGATTTAACAATGTCTCCTGGTCTTTGAGCGTCTCCACTTACCATATTTTCTACAAGACCTACTACACCGACAGCATTAACTTTTGCTTTTCTTAAAGCTAAACTTTTCATCAAACCAACAACAGCAGCAGAGCCAGCCATATCATAAGTCATGTCTTCCATGAATCTCGCTGGTTTTAATGAGTAACCACCAGTATCAAAAGTAACTCCTTTTCCAACAAATGCTAAAGGTTTTGAATTATTTTTTGACCCATTCCATTCCATTGTTACTAAATAAGATCCTCTTATACTTCCCATCCCTACACCAAGCAGAGCGTTCATTCCCATTTTTTTTAATTTTTTTTCATCATATATATTTACTTTTAAACCATCTCTCTTGAGTGAATTTAATCTTTTTGCATATTCATCTGGGTGAAGAATATTTCCTGGCTCTGAAACTAAATCTCTTGCGTAAAAAGTTCCTTCTTCCAAAGCTTTAAATTTTAATTGATTTTGTGATGTAGTTTTATTTTTATTTCCCAAAATATTTATAGAAATAAGTCGTTTTTCATTTTTTGTTTTATATTTATTAAATTTATAAGATTTTAATTTTAATCCATGAAGAAAATGGCCTATAAAATTTTCATGTTTGCCAATAACACTATCAGAGTTTACTGTGTACTCAGTGTTTTTACCATAATTTACGCGTCTATAGAATTCAGCACCTAAATTTTCTATATCAAAATTCTTTAAATCCTTTTTGATAGAAATGAATACTATTTTTTTTTTTGAAGTTAACTCAAAAACAAATAAATTTTTTTTTAAATCACTGGTTTTTAATAAATCATTTATGTAAGAAAATTCTGAATTAGAAAGGTATTTTTTTACTCCATTTATGTTGAATTTTTCATCCACAAATAAAACTAGATTACCATTAGCTGTACCATTTGTTTTTTTTGAGTAATTGATTTTAATAGACATAAGTTTTAATGGATCTCTACATAGAGCTCATTGGTATATATGTTCAATTATGCAATATTTCAATGGAAAGTTTGGCGCATTGTACTATCAGAGGTTGAGTTTTATCTAAAGTTACATTATTTATATACATCAAATTAAAATGCTACATAATAAAATTTACAGTAATTATTTAATCGAGATATTTAAAACTTTTTTTATAATTTTGTTCGGTTTATCTATTATTGCTTTGACTGTCAGAGCTGTAAGCTTCTTGGATTTAATAGTTGATAATGGGTATGAAATATCTATTTATTTTAAATATTCTATACTAAATCTATTTGGAATTGCTCCAAAATTTATACCTCTCTCCTTCCTATTATCTTTATCTATTTTTATTATAAAACATCAACAAGATAGTGATTTGATTATTTTGTGGACTTCTGGTGTTAAAAAAATTTATTTAGTCAATTTATTTTTTATATCTTCATTGATTATTTTAATTATTTACTTATTTTTAACATTATTTCTCACGCCAATAGCGCTGAATAAATCACGAACACTCTTAAGTAATGATAACTTTAGTTCATTTCTTCCTACAATAAAAAATCAACAATTTAGTGACTCATTCAAAGGTTTTACTTTAATTGTTGAAAAAAAAATTAATAATGAATTAAAAAATATTTTTTTACATGATAAAGGAAATGCTCTTAAAAATTTATCGTCTAATACAGCTGAAACTAGTTCAACTACAATAATTTCTGAAAGTGGAATTTCTGACAATAAAATGATTATGTTATTTAATGGTCAAATAATATCCACAAAAAAAAACTCTGACACAGAAATAATTAAATTTGAACAAATTAATATTGATTTAAGTAATTTAAATACAAATACTATAAAGTTACCAAAAATACAAGAAACATCTACATTTAAACTTTTTAGTTGTTTAATTAATAGCAATTCTAAAAATAATACTTTCTGTAACCAAGATTTAAATAAAGAAATTATATCTACACTTAATAGAAGAATTATAATCCCATTATATATTCCAGTATTAGCGTTAATTTGTTCATTGCTTTTAATTAAACCAAGGAAAAAGTATTTAAATAATTTTGTTATATTTTCTTATAGTTTTATGATCATATTATTTACAGAACTAGCTGTTAGATACACAGGTATTAATAATATTATTTTATTTATTTTTATTTTATTTCCTTTTTTACTTTTAATAAATTTATATTTTTACTTAAATTATAAATTTTCTAGAGAGTCTATTGCTCCATGAATAAAATAATTTTTAATTATCTTTTAAAAAATTTTTTAAAAACTTTTTTTGTTTTTGTTCTAGTGTTTTACTGTTTTGGTGTAATATTAAATTTATTTGAAGAAATAGAATTTTTTAAAAATATTGACGTTAATATTTTTACGCCTTTTATTCTAACTAGCGTATTTATACCAAGTATGATCATAAAAATTTTACCTTTTATAATTTTTCTTTCAAGTATGTGGTTTATGATCAAAATAAGAAATAATAAAGATTTATTAACATTAAAAGTTTATGGGTACTCAAATTTTAAAATTTTAATAATCTTAGCAATAACATCCTTTTTTTTAGGATGTCTAATTCTTTTTTTTATTAATCCAATTACATCATCTATGTCGAGATATTATGAAAAAACTAAGTCAAGTTATTCTAAAGATATTGACCATCTTGTAACTTTTAATAGAAATGGTCTTTGGATTAAAGAGAAATTAAAATCAAAACAAAGAATAATCTCAGCTTCAAAGCCAGATGGATTTAATCTAATAGATGTTCAAATTTTTCATATAGATAAAAACTCTAATTTAATCGAAATAATAAATTCAAAAAAAACCAACATTAAAAATAATTTATGGATTTTAGAAAACGTTGTAATCTTTAAACCTGTAAATGGAATTTTAACAAAAAAAGAATTTTTTAACTATGAAATTACGTCAATTTATAATTATGATAAAATAAACAACTTATTTAAAAATTTTGATACAATGTCTTTTATCGATTTAGCAGTTAATTATAAACATCTATTAAACAATGGTTACAACGAACAATTCCTCAATCAAAGTTTACATTCAATGTTGTCAATGCCCTTTTTTTTATTTTTAATGACAGGCTTAGCTTCAATTCTTTCAATGAATACCTTAAAAAGATCAGACAATTTAAAATATATAGTTATAGGTCTTTTAATAACTGTAATAATATTTTACTTTAAAGACTTATCTTTGGCCTTAGGTCAGACAAATAGAATTCCTTTAATATTATCTGTTTGGGCTCCAGTAATTGCTTTAAGTTTTTTTACTTTAATAGGAGTTTTACAAATAAATGAAAAATAAATTAATTGTTATTATTTTTTTAATTTTTTTTAGCAATAATCTTTTTGCAAAAAATTTAATAATTCAAGCAAAAAATATTACTATTGACAAAAATAAACAAACATCAATTTTTGAAAATAAAGTCAGTATTCAAACTGAAGATAATTTCTCAATTACAAGTGATTTTGCCGAATACAATAAAGAAACTGGAATAATTATTTTAAAAAGAAATATTACTGGAATTGATGATAAAAAAAATACAATTAAAACAAATTATGCAGAGTATAATGAGTTCTCAAAAATTTTAATAACTAAAGGTAAGACAGAGATAATTACATCTGGTAATTATATTGTCGAAGCGTCTGATATCACTCTTGATAACAACTCAAGATTTATAAAATCAAATAATAATGCACTAGTGATTGATCAAGATAAAAATAAGATTTATTTAAATAATTTTAATTACCAGACTAAAAACAGTATTTTTAAATCAATCGGCCTTATTAAAATAAAAGATATATTAGGAAATGATTACCAATTTTCACAAATTTATATTGATACAAAAAAAAAAGAAATTTTCGGAACAGATAATAAATCTTTTTTAAATAATAAAGACTTTAAGATAAAAGAAAATAATAAACCTCGTGTTTTTTCAAATACAATCAAAATTAAAGATAAAAATACCGAATTTGGAAAAAGTGTTTTTACATTATGTGATTATAGAGAAAATGATAAATGCCCTCCTTGGTCCATACAGTCAAAAAAAATGCTGCATGATGGAGAGAAAAAAACTATTTATTACGATAACGCAGTGGTAAAAGTTTATGATATTCCAATTTTTTATTTCCCAAGATTGTCTCATCCTGATCCATCAGTCGATCGTAGATCAGGGTTTTTAATACCTTCTTTATCTAATTCAAAAAATTTGGGTTCAGGTTTTTCTGTTCCATATTTTTTAGCGCTTGATAATGACAAAAATTTTACTTTCACTAATAGGTTTTACGAAAAAGAACACCCTTTTTTTAATGGAGAATATCATCAAGCATTTAAGAATTCTAACTTAATAACAGATTTTGGTTTTAGTAAAGGCTATAAAAATACAAGTAATGTGAAGAGCAAAGGAAATAAATCTCATTTATTTGCCGAGTTTAGAAAAGTTTTTTTTGGAAAAGATAATTCTCGGAATACTTTAAATTTATCATCTCAACATATATCTGATGACAAGTATTTAAAATTATATAAAATTAAATCCAATATTGTAGATTATAATAACGATACATTAGAAAACTCATTAAGTTTTACTCATGAAAATGATGATCTTTTTTTTGGTTTAAATGCAAATATTTATGAAACTTTAAAAGATAACTATAATGATAAATATGAATATATTTTACCTGAGATAACCATAGATAAAAATCTATCAAATAATCGCAAGTTAGGTGATTTAGGTTTGCAAACTAATTTAAAAGTTCATAACTATGACACAAATAAACAAAATAATTTTTTAGTAAATGACATAAATTGGCGTTCAAATAATATAATTTCTAAATTTGGTTTTAATAGTAATATTTTAGGAAATATTAAAAATATAAATTATGACTCAAAAAATGACACATTATATAAAAATGAAAATACAAGTGAATTATTTGGGGCACTAGGTTACTTATCTGAGCTAAATTTGAGAAAAACCCTTGGTTTAAATAAACATTTTCTCACTCCAAAAATGTTATTACGATACGCGCCAGGTAATATGAGAAAAGAGAATTCAGGTTCTAGACTAAATCCAACCGCTGCTTTCGATCTTAGCAGACTAAATAAAATTAATAATTTTGAAACAGGTTTATCAAGTGCATTAGGGTTTGATTATAAGATAAAAAATAACAGTCAAGATTTTGATTTTTCTGTTGCTCAAGTATTTAATGAAAAAGAAAACAAAAGGATGTCTAATATTAGTAGTTTAGATGAAAAAAATTCTGATTTAGTTGGAACAGTTAGCGCTACTTTAAATAAAAATATTAATTTAAATTATAATTTCAATTTGGATCAAAACTATAAGGATATAAATTATAGCGATATTGGAACACAAATGAATTTTGGGGCTGCAAATATAAACTTTAATTACTTAAAGGAACAAAAACACATAGGAGATAATAAATATTTTACAAGTAAAATAGAGTTAAAAAACAATAATAATGGCTTATTTTCATTTGAAACAAAACGTAATTTAGTAACTAATTCATCAGAATTTTATGATTTAAGCTATGAATATATTAACGATTGTTTAAGAGCTGGTTTAGTTTATAGAAGAGAATTCTACAATGACTCTGAGTTAGAGTCAGAAAATTCATTGTTATTTAAAATAACATTAATACCTTTTGGAGATATTAATTCCCCAGTGATAAATCGATGATAAAACATCAAGTAAAAATATTTTTAATACTTTTAACTTTTTTTCTAAATACATTTTCAGCTACTGCGATGGAAAACAATATTATTGTTAAAATTAATAATAATATTGTGTCAACATATGAGCTTAAAAATAAATTAAGAACATCCCTAGTTTTATCTGGTCAAGAAATTAATCAAAAAAATATTAATACAAATAAAAGAAAAGCTCTTAATTATTTAATTAACTTAAAAATTAAAAAAAATGAGTTAGATAAATATGGGGTTAAAATTGATGATTTAGATGTGAATAAACAATTACTATTTATATCATCTAACAATATAAGTGATTTACAAAATAAATTTAAAAAATTTGATTTAAGTTACGATTTATTTTTAAATGAATTAAAAATTGAAACCGGTTGGAAACAATTAATGTTTAAAATTTACAACAAAAAAGTTAAAATTAATAAAAATGAAATCAATAAACAAGTTACCAATTATGTAAATAATAATTCTAAAGTAGTAGAATATAAAATTTCAGAAATTGAAATTTTTATCGATCAAAACTCAGATATTAAAGAAGAAACCAACTTTATTGTAAATCAAATAGAAAGATTTGGATTTTCAAAAACTGCTTTAACATATAGCAATTCTTCAACTGCTTCTATTAAAGGAGATATGGGTTGGATAAATAAAGATTCTTTAAATACTCAAATTTATAATGTTATAAATGGAATGAAAGTAGGAGATATATCAAGTCCAATAATAAATTTAAATAATATTTTATTTTTAAAATTAGATGATAAAAGAGTATCAGAAGTAAGAGACTTAAATTTAGAGGAATTATCTAAGCAGATTAGCGTTCAAAAAGAAAATGAATTATTCGCTTTATATTCTACAAGCCATTTATCTAAAGTTAAAAACAACTCTCTAATTGAATATAAATGAAAAAAAAAATAATTCTTATTAGCGGGGATCCAAATAGCATTAATTCAGAAATCATTTTTAAAAGTTGGCAAAAAATAAATAAATCAATAAAGAAGAGGATTTATCTAATATCCAATTATGATTTAATAAATGATCAATTTTTAAAATTAAAATATAAAATTAAAACCAAAAAAGTTAAAAATATTAATGAAATTTATAATGGTGATGAACTAAAAATCGTTAATGTAAATTTATTTTTTAAAAATGCATTTAAAGTGGATAAATCTTCAGCTAGCAAATTTGTTAATAAAACTCTAGATTTAGCTCATAAATATGGGTTAAAAAATAATGTTTCAGGCATAATAAATTGTCCTATCAATAAAAACCTTTTACAAAATGCAAAAGTGGGTGTTACAGAATATTTAGCTTTTAAATGTGGGATTAAAAATAAATCAGAAGTTATGTTGATAAGAAATAAAAAGATTTCTGTAAGCCCAATTACAACTCATATAGATGTAAAGAATATTTCAAAACAAATTAAAAAAGAGATAATTATAACTAAAATTAAAACTATTAATAAATGGTTTAAGAAATTTTTTAAAAAAAAACCAAAGATTGGAATTTTAGGGTTAAATCCCCATAACGCAGAATTTAGAGTTAATTCTGAAGAAAACAATGAAATAATACCTGCTATAAAAAAATTAAAAGAAACTGGTATTAAATTAGATGGGCCTTTATCATCAGATACTGTCTTTATAAATAATTATAAAAATTATAATGTGATTGTGGGTATGTATCATGACCAAGTACTAACACCTTTCAAAGCGATATTTAAGTTTGATGCAATTAATATAACCTTAGGATTAAAATATCTAAGAATTTCTCCCGATCATGGCGTAGCAATAAATTTAATTGGCCAAAATAAAGCTAACCCAAAAAGTTTAATTAACTGTATAGATTTTATAAATAAGTTCGGTAAATGAAATTTGCTAAAAAATCTCTAGGACAAAATTTTTTAACAGATAAAAATATAATTAATAAAACAATTAATTTAGTTTCTATTCTAAATAAAGATATTATTGAAATTGGTCCCGGAAGAGAAGCCCTTACTGAAGAAATACTTAAAAGAAAACCAAGAACACTATCTCTTATTGAAAAAGATTTCTTTTTAACTGAAAAATTAAAAAAAAAATATTCAGATTATAAAAATATAAAAATATATAATTCAGATATTCTTAAGTTTGATATTGAAAAAATAACAACACAAAATTCAATAATATTTGGAAATTTACCATATAATATATCATCACAAATTCTTGTTAAGTTTTTAAAATTTAAGAAATGGCCTCCAAAGTTTAATGATTTAATCTTTATGTTTCAGAAGGAATTGGGGCAAAAAATTATTGGGACATATCCTTCTTCAGATTATGGCAGAATATCAATTTTATCAAATTTTAGGCTAAATGTAATAAATAAATTTTATGTCTCACCAAACTGTTTTTTTCCGAAACCAAGAATAACTTCTATGGTAATACATTTTCAGCCTAAGAAAAAACAATTATTTGCGATAAAAAATATTAACAGTTTGGAAAAAATAACAAATATTTTATTTTCGAATAAAAGAAAAATGATTAATAAAAATATAAAGAAAATACTTTCAGAAAATAAAATTAAAGATATACAAGATCTAAATATTAATCTTAGACCTTCAGCTGTAAAACCTGAAGTTTATTATAAAATTACTGAACTATATGAGAAGAAATAGATATTTTTTTTTTTGAAAAAATAATTTTTTCTATTTGTTTAAAACACACGTCAAGATTTTCATTTATAATAATATAATCATAGTCTTTCCAGTGTTTAATATCTTCATCGAATGAATTAAATCTTTTCTTAACTTCTTCTTTTGTATTTTGATTTCTTGTTATCAATCTTTTTTTTAGCTCTTCTTTATTGCTTGTAATCATGTAAATTTTGATTAAATTTAAGTTTTTAAATCTTGATAATTGTTTTGTTCCTTGCCAGTCTATATCAAAGATAATATCATTTTTAAGTATGGTTTCGTCTACATTTGTTTTTAAAGTTCCATAATAATTTTCAAATATTTTTGCATGTTCATAAAACTTATTTTTATCAACTAGCTCTTCAAAATATGATTGTGAAACAAAGTGGTAATCTACTCCTTCAACCTCATTTGATCTTGGTGATCTTGTCGTAAGAGAAATAGAAAGTTTAAAATTTTGATATTTTTGTTGAATTTTTTTTGTTAGGGTTGTTTTACCCACGCCAGAGGGAGAGGATAATATAACCATGATATTTTCTACACCATGACCCATTTAACAATTTATTAGTTAACTAGCTTTACTTTCTATAAATTTTATAGCGTCGCCTACGGTTAAAATTTTTTCAGCTTCACTATCAGAAATTTCAGAACCGAATTCTTCTTCGAAAGCCATAACCAGCTCCACTGTATCTAGACTGTCTGCGCCTAAATCGTCAATAAAACTTGCCTCATCTGTTACCTTCTCTTCTTCAATTCCTAAATGATCTGCAACTATTTTTTTAATTTTTCCTTTAATTTCGTCTGACATGAATTCCTTTCGTATATGTTTGAATTCTTATTAAATTATTGCACAGAATTGTCAAGCCATATACATTCCGCCATTAACATGTATAGTTTCTCCATTAATGTATTTTGACATGTCTGATGCTAAAAAAGCTACACAATTTGAAACATCCTCTCCAGAACCAAGATTTCCTGAAGGTATTTTACTGATAAGAATTTTTTTGAATTCTTCGCTTATTTTATCAGTCATCTCAGTTTTAATGAAACCAGGGGATATGCAATTAATATTAATATTTTTTTTTGCATATTCTATAGCTAAGCTTTTTGAAAACGCTATTATTCCTGCTTTAGATGCAGCATAATTTGCTTGGCCTAAATTTCCAGTATGTCCAACTATTGATGTAATATTAATTATTTTTCCATATTTTTTTTTTAACATTTTTTTTATCGCAAATTTGCACATTAAAAATGTAGAAGTTAAGTTTATATCTAATACTTTTTTCCAATTTTCTTCTGATAATCTTATTGAAAGATTGTCCAAAGTAATACCTGCATTATTTACAAGTATATCTAATCCTTCTAATTTTTGATCAATTTTTTCGATAAATTTTTCAATTTTATCGTGCTGATCTAACTTAAATTGTTCAATATAAATATTAGAAAATTGTTTTTGTAAATTATTAAGTTTTTCTTCATTAGTTCCACTAGCAACTACAATTGCACCTAGACTGTTGAATTTTTCAACTAAGCTGTTGCCTATTCCTCCTGTTGCACCAGTTATTAAAACTTTTTTATTTTTTAGATTCATTTATAAAATTTTTAATATCAGCTATTGAGTTAATTGAAAAGCAATTTGCATCTTTTACTGTTCTTTTTACCATTCCAGACAAAACTTTTCCCGGTCCTATTTCGATATAATTTGACACACTATTTTCTGACATCTTGATTATACTTTCTCGCCATTTAACAGTAGAAAAAATTTGGTCAATTAATAAGGTTTTTATGTTGTTTGGATTATTCTCTTCTTTTGCAGTTACGTTATTTATAATTTCAAATAAAGGTTTATTAAATTTTGTATTGTCTATTTTTTCTTGCATTTTTTGAGCGGCAGGTTTCATTAATGAACAATGAAATGGCGCGCTTACTTTTAATGGTATTGATTTTACTTTTTTTTCTTTTAAAAAAATTTGAAATGAATTAACACTGGATCTATCTCCACTTATTATTACCTGTCCATCTGCATTATCATTTGCAATTTCACATACACCTTCTTTATCATTTCTATCCTTAATAAAATCTTTAACTTTATTAATATCTAAACCGAGCACTGCTATCATACTACCTTCACCCACAGGAACTGCGTCTTGCATGGCCTTCCCTCTTTCATGTAATAAATATAAAGCATCTTTAAATTCTAGAGACTCAGCACAAACTAAAGCACTATATTCTCCTAGTGAATGACCAGCAAAATATTTGAATGATTTTAAGTCAAAACCAAATTCATCTTTTAAGACTCTAAAAATTGAGTAACTTACTGTTAAAATAGCAGGTTGAGTATTTTTAGTTAATTGGAGTTGTTCTGTTGGGCCTTCAAGGATAAGTTTTGAAATAGAATAATTCAATTTTTCATCCGCTTCTTTAAATATTTTTTTAACTAGTTGAAAATTGGCATAAAACTCAGAACACATACCTACAACTTGTGAACCTTGTCCTGGAAATAATAGAGCGCTCATTTTAATATGTTTATTCAATAATAATTAGTATTGCTATAATTTTTCATTATAGTATAAACCAATTTTTATAAATAATTAATTAAACTTAATTAACACAACAAATTATGGCTTTTTACGAAAATACAATAGTGGCTAAACAAGATTTAGCTGAAAAAGATTTAAAAATTGTTAAAGATAGATATAACGAAATAATAAATAAATCATCAGGCAAAGTAATTAAAATAGAAGAGTGGGGATTGCTTAACCTAGCTACTAGAATAAAAAATTACAAAAAAGGATTTTATATCCATTATAAATTTGAAGGTAACAATGACACTTTGAAGGAGATAAAAAAAAAAATGAAAGTAGAAGGCACTTAAATTC
>Ga0213861_10004178_pt1 | contig 11839 bp, 7 predicted proteins | sample PICome_4_FD_160110 | JGI IMG/M metagenome (GOLD analysis project Ga0213861, IMG submission 160110) | Coastal seawater microbial communities near Pivers Island, North Carolina, United States - PICO131 | ecosystem: Environmental > Aquatic > Marine > Coastal | place: USA: North Carolina | collected...
TAGTCATTCCCTAAAAATATATTTTGGGTCTGTTGGTAATAGATTTGCTCAAAAACACCACTATTAAACTGATGTAGACGAAAGTTGGCATCTGTAAAAACGTTAATATCTTGCGCGTTTGCGAAACCAGAAGTCAATATTATGAGGGTCAATAAGAGCTTATTCTTCATGCTTAATATTCGTTGTAAGAATTAAATTAGAGTGCAGTAAAATTAATATAAATTCTTTCGCTGTCCCACTTCAATCAATGTCTTGTTATTATAATCGTTTACCTATCAAAAAAAATGCCAATGTCCACATAAGTGACATTGGCATTTTAACGTATTTCTTTTAAAATTATTTCCCTGCTGATTTTGCCTCAGCCATTACAACCGCATTGTAAACATTTACAATACCACCTGTGTTACTTAAAGATGAGAAAGGAACTTGTTCTTTTACTCCTGGTCTGGGCGTTTCACGCTCTACCTCTTGAACAGATGCGAAAATGATATCTCTAATTTCGAACATTGTTAATTTAGGAAAGTATGACTTTAATAATGCGGCAATACCCGCAACCATTGGAGACGCCATAGATGTTCCTTGAATTGCCTGATACTTGTTGTCAGGAATAGTTGAATAAATCTCTAATCCAGGTGCAAACACATCAACCATTTCTTTATTATAGTTTGAGAATCTTGCCGCTAGCCCACTGTTTCCTCCCTCACCTTTCTTGTTCGAAGCTTTAAATTTCTTATAACGTGTTGAAGCACCAACTTCAATCCAATTAGAAAATTCTGCCGTCATTGAAGGATATTTTGGTGAAGGAAAATTATAGTCTACTCCAATATCTTTAGCTGAATTACCAGCCGCGTGGCAAATTAACACGCCTTTAGACTCTGCATAATGTATTGCTGCAATAACCTCATCTTTATAAGGTGAATACGCTTTACCAAAACTACCATTAATGATTTGCGCGCCGTTATCAACTGCATAACGAATTGCTAAGGCAACATCTTTATCTCTTTCATCACCTTTTGGCACTGCTCTAACAGACATAATTAAAACATTGTCTGCAACTCCGTCGCTTCCAATACCATTTCCCCTTGTAGCGGCAATAATTCCTGCAACATGAGTACCGTGAAATGCATCAGGTCCTTCAACGTTATTATTACCATAGTTTCGGTCATTGAAATCAGAAGGATCGTCACCAATAATTGAACGTTCTTTTAACTCTAGGTTATAGTAAGAGGCTAACATTTGTTTGCTCCGATTTAAGCTTCCTGAGATCTGAGCTTCAAAACCCTCATATCGCATTCCTGATTTCTTAACCATTGGATAGATATATGTTGCATATTCTCCAATTTCTGTATCTTCTTGAGCTAGCTCGATATCTTTAGCAGTATAATCCGTTCCCAACTTTGCTTCCACCTTTTCATAGGCTATTTTTACTTTACTAAGCATATCCGTATGTCTTTCAACGGTAGATGTTGCTCTTTTACGCGCCACCATAACCTGTTGCCGACAAATCTCATACTCCTCAAACTCGGCTAGTTCATCTTTACTAATATCTTCTTTGGTTTTACCTTTATATTTTTCGTCGTATCGCAGATACAACCTAGTAGCCTCCAATTGAGTATCATTAACGTTTTCTCCATTGGCATTACCCAAGAAATTCCACCCATTTACATCATCAATATATCCGTTATTGTCGTCATCAATTCCATTCCCGGCTATTTCGTCGGTATTTACCCAAATACTGCCTTTTAAATCTTCATGCTCAATATCAACTCCTGAATCAATTACCGCCACTACAACAGGGACTGATTTTTTTCCAGATAAGAGTTTTGAATAAGCTTTATCGGTACTCATGCCATATTTAGCGCTATTATACCAATTCAAAATTTTCTTATCCACTTGAGCTCCTGCGGCAATCGAAGCCGTTAATAACGCAACTAAAAAAACAGTTCCTTTTCTATTCATCATGGGTTTATTTAATCATTCTTTCTAATAAGCTATTGGACTCAAATTTAATTACAAAATCAACACCAGCTTTTTTACTAGTAAACAGTTGATTTTTTGCGAGACTTATAGCAAAAAAAAAATGCCAATGTCACAAAATTGGACATTGGCATTTTAACGTATTCTTTTTTTAATTATTTCCCTGCTGATTTTGCTTCAGCCATTACAACCGCATTGTATACATTTACAATACCACCTGTATTACTCAAAGATGAGAAAGGAACTTGTTCTTTCTCCCCTGGTCTCGGCGTTTCACGCTCTACAACTTGAACAGATGCGAAAATGATATCTCTAATTTCAAACATTGTCAATTTAGGGAAGTAAGACTTTAATAAAGCTGCAACTCCTGCAACCATTGGTGACGCCATTGACGTTCCTTGAATTGCTTGATACTTATTATCTGGAATTGTTGCATAGATTTCTAAACCTGGTGCAAATACGTCAACCATTTCTTTATTATAGTTTGAGAAACTAGCTGCTAAACCATTGTTTCCACCCATACCTTTTTTATTGGCACTTTTGTATTTTTTATAACGCGTTGAAGCTCCAACCTCAATCCAGTTAGAAAATTCTTTCGTCATTGAAGGATATTTAGGAGACGGGAAGTTCGGCTCAACACCTATATCTTTCGAAGAGTTACCTGCTGCATGGCAAATTAAAACTCCTTTAGATTCTGCATAACGAATAGCCGCTATAACCTCGTCCTGGTATGGAGAATAAGATTTTCCGAAACTACCGTTGATAATTTGTGCGCCATTGTCAACGGCATAACGAATTGCTAAAGCCACATCTTTATCTCTTTCATCACCGTTTGGAACAGCTCTTACAGACATAATTAAAACATTGTCAGCAACACCGTCACTACCAATTCCATTTCCTCTTGTTGCTGCAATAATTCCAGCTACGTGAGTTCCGTGAAATGCGTCTGGTCCTTCCACTTCGTTTGAACCATAATTTACATCACTGAAATCAGAAGGATCATCTCCAACAATTGTTCGCTCATTCATGTCTAAATTATAGTGAGAGTTTAACTGACTGTTGAAATGGTCAAATGCACCTTGCAATTGTCCTTTCAACATTTCCATTGTAACTCCTGCTTTCACTAAAGGATAAACTTTTTCAGCATAAGGTCCAACTGCTGGATCCTTTTTTGCTTTTTTAACATCCTTAGCAGTGTAAGGACCACCAAAATGTTTATCCATTGCATTAAATGCATCCTCGAATCCTTTTTGGATTTGTGTATAAGTAGCTATACTTGCATTTGCCCCAGAAATTGATGCTTCAACCTCATCACGGCATTGTTTATACAATTCGTAATCCGCTTTTTCGTCATCAGAGATGTCTGCTAGACTTTTACCTTTAAACTTATCGTCATACTTTTTGTATAAACGAGTCACCTCTAATTGCGTATCATTAATGTTTTCACCGTCAGGGTTCCCTAAGAAACTCCAGCCGTTTACATCATCAATGTATCCATTGTTATCATCATCAATGCCGTTTCCAGCAATTTCATCTTTATTTACCCAAATGCTACCTTTCAAATCTTCGTGTTCGATATCTACACCTGAATCAATTACAGCAACAACAACTGGTTCTGATTTTTTATCAGCCAATAGCTTTGCATACGCTTTATCAGTACTCATGCCAAATTTAGCACCGTTATACCAATTTAAAATTTTCTTATCTACATCTTGCGCTCCAACCGTGTAAGAGGCTAATAATAATGAAGCAATAAGAATTTTTCCTGTTCTGTTCATACGTTAAATTTATTTGGCTAAAAGTACGAGAAAACTTTTAAATTTAGATTGACTTCTACACAAAAGGTCGAAAGTAGCCATAACCGCCCGAAAAATAATGTTGAATATCGTAAACCATTTGTTACTTTTGTACGTCTATAGGTAAAACCTGTGTATATGAAAGTTTGTATACTCTTCTTATTTATGCTGAGCGCGTCCTTGACGTTTGCCCAAATAGATGGTGAAAGTATTTCATATCGTCAATACAAAAGTGAATTCAGTGCAACTTCAACAAACTTTGCTGTAAAAGGAAAATCACGTCAGTTAATGGCGGATAAGGATATTCTTTATAAATATCAAACTGGTGATTGGCATTATATATATTGTACACCAAACGTTTTAGGCAATTTGATGGAAGATGGTGTGGTAGAACAAATCTATTTCAATCCTGCTCAACCTGTATTAATGAACGACACCATGCGTATTGTTCAAAACATTGACAGTGTTCACAACGGCAACCAACCTTTAATAAGCGCTTTTACCGGGAATGACGTAATCATAGGTTATATCGACACGGGAATAGATTATTATCATGAGGACTTTATAAATGAGGACGGATCAACCCGTGTTTTATATTATTGGGATCATTCATTAGGATATGATGAAGAGCGTACGCCAGACAAATATGGATACGGTCAGCTTTGGACAGCAGAAGACATTGATGCAGATATTTGCGGATCCTCTGACGGAAGTGCACACGGAACAACTGTTTCTGGAGCAGGTTCAGGAAATGGCAGAGCAACAGGAACACATAAAGGCGTTGCACCAGAGTCTGACATCATTATTGTTGAAACTAATTTTGGCTTAGCAAATTGGACGCTAACTGTTGCAGATGCTGTTGACTTTATTTTTTCAATGGCAGACACTTTAGGAAAACCGGCAGTCGTAAATGCAAGCGTTGGCACCTATTGGGGTAGTCATGACGGAACTGACCCTGCTGCAACGGTAATTGATAGCCTATTGGATGATTTACCCGGAAGAATAATGGTTGCTGCTGCAGGTAATTCTGGCGCACAAGGTAAATACCATTTAAAAGGAGTTGTTGATGTTGACACATCATTCACTTGGTTTGAGGTAAATCCATCATCAGCTTATGGTGTACCTGCTACTTATTTTGATTTATGGGCAGACACAGCAGATTTTAAGGATGTTGAATTTGCTTTTGGTGCAGATAAGGTTGATCCGGAATTTGAATTTAGAGGCAGAACAGAATTCTATTCAATTGAATCGCTGTTGGGCACAACAACTTACGATACCATTTGGTCAGAAGGAAATACATTGAGTCCAATAGAATTTTATTGCGAAGAAATAAATGGTGTTTATCATGTAGAAATGGCTATGCTAGATCCAGATTCTTCGGCTTATTTCTTTCGACTAGAAACAACTGGAAGTGGAGAGTTTGACATTTGGTCAGGTGCTTGGCTTGGTGCTTCAGATATTGTGAGTGAAGATTTGCCCAGCCCAATTGATTATGCGCCAATGGTGCATTATATGATGCCAGATACGCTCTCAACCATTGTAAGCTCGTGGACCTGCTCTCCAAAGGTAGTTACGGTTGGAAATTTTAAAAACCAATACGATTATATTGATTCGGAAGGCGAGCCTTATATATTAGGTGGTGGACCTCCAGGTGAATTAAGTCCAAATTCGAGTAAAGGGCCAAATAGACGCGGGCATATAAAACCTGATGTAGCCGCAACTGGTGACGGAATAATGAGCGCTTGTCCGCTATGGTTATCAGCATCATTAGTTGTCTCAAATCCGAGTATGTTAGCAGAAGGTGGTCAACATGTAAGAAATGGAGGGACTTCAATGGCTTCGCCAGTGGTAGCTGGAATCGCCGCGCTGTATTTAGAGAAATGTCCAACTTCAACCTATCAAGACTTTTTAGATGCCTTGCATGAAAATGCATATGAAGACTTATTTACTTTAGAAACACCAAACGTTGCATACGGCTATGGTAAAGTCAATGCTTTTCAATTGTTGAACACAACTAATGTACAAGCAACTTTAACAGGTGACACGCTAATTTGTGATGACCCGGTAGTGTTTACCACCGAAGAAGGTCCATTTGAAAGTTATTCTTGGTTTAATGCCGAAACAACAAGCGATATTACGCTCGACGAAACTGCGGACGTTTATACCATGGTAATAAATGAGCAGGGATGCGTTGGTTTGTCAGATACTATCCATGTAGTTAAAGGAACCTTACCACTATTTCCAACCATTAACATCATAGGTGGTGGTTTAATCACTGTACCTGCAGATTCGTTTATATGGTATTATAATGGCGTCCCGATTGATAGTTCTAATTCGCAGTACCACAATCCGGATACCACAGGTAACTATACTGTACAAGTTTTTAGTGAAGAAGGGTGTTCTTACCTTTCCGATATTGTTTATGTGGATCAATCTCAAATTTTAGAATTAAAGAAAAACGAATTTATAATACTTCCCAACCCGTTTATTAATGACTTTCACATTATTAAAAGTGATTTCGTTAATGTACACATAGTTGTAACAGACATGGCTGGAAAACTGGTTTATAACTATGCGGACGTAGCGGAGGACGACCTCTTCATATCGGTGGATATGACTGGAGCCGAAAGTGGAATTTATTTGCTGAGTTTGTTCTATGAAAACAACTTTAAAAGTTTCAAATTAATTAAACAATAACGTTACTAGACAGAAAAACAATCGCATTCGTCCATTTTCTAACCTTCTTAAACTAAACGAATCGATATTTTTTTATTTTTGCCGACAGGTTAAAAAAAACCACATATTAAAACTGAAAATTGAAAGAATGAATTTAAAAGGATTAATTGCCATATCAGGTAAACCTGGACTTTATAAAGTTGCTGCCCAAGGCAGAAACAATATTATTGTTGAATCTTTAGATACGGGAAAAAAATTCCCTGCTTTTGCTACTGAAAAAATCTCTGCTTTAGAAGACATCAGCATCTATACTTACGAAGAAGATGTTCCACTTTCTGACGTATATGATAAACTCGCTGAAAAAGTGAACTTTGATGCTGCTATTAGCCATAAAGAAAGTTCTGCTAAATTGAGAGAAGAGTTAACTTCATTCTTGCCAGATTTTGATGAGGATCGTATTTACGATTCTGATATTCGAAAAATATTCCAATGGTACAACATTCTTGAGGCTAAGGGTTATATTGTGAAGGAAGAAGCTAGTGAAGAAAGTGTTGTTGAAGCTGAAGCTGCTGCTGAAGAAGAAGAATAATTAGAAAATTTTGACAACTAAAAATCCCTGTCTGCATATAGCGAACAGGGATTTTTTTAATGCTAAAATTTTTAATTTAAAATTACTTCAATGTTGAGTTTTTCGTCCATCTGGGCTTTCTCTATTTTTAACACTTCTAAAGACTTTGAGAAGTTTAGAATGTTGTTTATTATAGCCGAGTTAGGCGTTTCAACAGTATCTTTTGAAGTTTTGGACTCATTTGTGTAGATTTTTATCATACGCTACCTTTTCAATTTGTTTATTAGATAAACTCATTTTATAAGCGATTATTGTGCAATCCACAAAAATAATATATTTTTTTTTGATTCTGACCCAACCTATTTGATCGAATCTACGTTAGGCGGTGATTGTTACCTGATGCTTGTCAACTAATTTTCTTAAATTGATTAAAGCATAACGCATTCTTCCAAGTGCAGTATTAATGCTAATATCTTCTTTATCAGCAATATCTTTAAACGACATTCCTTTAAAAATTCTATTCTTTAAGACATCACGCTGCTCATTTGGTAAATATTCAACCAACCTAACAACATCTGATTCAATTTGATCTTTTATAATGATGTCTTCCACATTGCTATCCGTTAACTTCAACACAGAGAAAATGTTGAAATCATCACTTTTAGAACTTGATTCAGAAATCATTTGCATTTTATTTGAACGCCGAAAGTGATCGACAATCATATTATGCGAAATGGTTAGTACCCAAGGCAAAAATTTGCCTTCTTCATTATAAGAACCGTTTTTTAATGTTTTGATTACTTTAATGAAAACGTCTTGAAAAATATCATTCGCCAAGTTTTGATTGCGCACTTTAGATATAATATACCCGAAGATGCGATCTTTGTTACGTAATAATAATTTTTCGAAAGCTTTTTCGTTTCCTTCTAAATACGAACGTATTAAGTCTTTGTCAGACAGAACAATATTTGCCATAAGTTACTCGTTTTAATGCACAGACAACTTTGGCTGTGCGTTATTTCAATTCAAAATTCAAAGAGTAAACTTATATCTTATATGCAAATATTTTAATTGTTATTGGACCAAAGATATGACAAATCCTTTAAATAGCCAAGTTTTGTTGGATTTAGGTTCTAAACGGTAGTGCTTATTGATTTAATCGTAGCTAAACGTATAAGTTAGTGTTAAATATTGTTTAAAAGGTAGAATTAACTTGCATATAACTACTTTTATTTACTTGGTTACAGAATAATTTCACATCCTCTTCCTTATAAAATTATGGACTTGCGGACTTTTATAATCAATTATAAACAAGTGAAAATTATTTGAAATAATGCAGTTCATTTTGGAGATATAAACTTTATCTTTGAAGCTTTCGGTGCAAATAATTAATCTATTTCATGAGTCAAACAAAAAAAGCTATAGAAATTACTGGGGCAAGGGTTCATAATCTTAAGAATATATCTGTTACCATTCCTCATAATGAATTTGTGGTGATTACGGGTCTGTCTGGCTCTGGAAAAAGCTCATTGGCATTTGATACATTGTTTGCGGAAGGACAAAGACGATATGTAGAAAGCTTATCATCATACGCAAGACAATTTTTAGGACGATTAGATAAGCCAGACGTAGATTCTATCAAAGGTATCTCCCCCGCCATTGCGATTGAGCAAAAAGTTATTTCAAAAAACCCAAGATCAACTTTAGGCACCGTTACTGAGATTTATGATTATTTAAAAGTATTATTTGCTCGAATTGGTAAAACATATAGCCCAGCAACTGGTGAAGAAGTAAAAAAACATAGCGTAACAGACGTCGTAAATTTTTTACAGGGCATTGAGATTGATAGCAAGTTCATGATTTTAGCGCCGTGGATCATAAAAGAAGATTCAAATGCTAAAAAAGCAACCGACACTTTAATATCACAAGGTTTTACTAAAGTTCTAATCAATGATGAAGCGCATGATTTAGCTGATTTAAACGAAAAGCTGTACAAAAAAGGTAAAAGCTTTATCATTATTGATCGTTTAAAACACCAAACGGATGATGAGGATTATGATTCACGCCTTGCAGACTCTATACAAACTGCATTCTATGAAGGATATGGTACTTGCGTAGTGTTTCAAATGGAGGCGAATACAAAAACTGATTTCTCAAATAAATTTGAATTAGATGGCGTTGAATTTATCGAACCTTCTATTAATTTTTTCACATTTAACAATCCATACGGGGCGTGCAGAACTTGCGAAGGATATGGGAGCACAATTGGAATTGATCCAAATTTAGTAGTTCCTGATAAAACGCTGAGTATTTTTGAAGATGCAATTGCACCATGGCGAGGAGAAAAAATGCGTCAATGGAGGGATCAATTGATTGTATTGGCGGCTGATTACGACTTTCCAATTCACAGGCCTTATGCAGAATTATCAGAATCTGAAATTGAGTTACTCTGGAATGGTAATGCGCGTGTTGACGGCTTATCTGCCTTTTTTAAATACCTGCAATCAAAGTCTTACAAAATTCATTATCGCATCATGTTATCGCGCTACCGCGGAAAAACCAAGTGTCCAGATTGCCGAGGAACGCGTTTACGTCAAGAAACAAACTATGTTAAAATTGATGGACATAATTTGAGTGACTTACTCATTGTTCCAGTAGATGAATTAGTGGTGTTATTTGATTCGCTTAAACTTGACCGTTATCAAGAAGAAATTGCAAGTCGCCTATTACTTGAAATTAGAAACCGCCTTAACTACATAAACGAAGTTGGATTGGGTTATTTAACCTTGAACCGACAATCTGCCACCTTATCAGGTGGCGAATCGCAACGCATAAATCTAGCAACCTCATTGGGCAGTAGTCTTGTAGGCTCCATGTACATCTTAGATGAACCAAGTATAGGTTTGCACCCAAAAGACACCCAGCGCCTCGTTAAAATCTTAAATCGCTTAAGAGATGTCGGCAATACGGTAATCGTCGTTGAGCACGAGGAAGATATTATGCGCGCTGCCAATCAGATTATAGATATAGGTCCAAAGGCAGGGAAATTTGGTGGCGAAATTGTTTTTCAAGGTACGCATAAACAATTACTGAAGGCTAAAAATAGTTTAACGGCGGATTATTTAACGGGAAAAATTGTCATTCCTGTTCCAGAAAGAAGACGAAACTTAAACAGCCATATCTTAATTAAAGGAGCAAGAGAAAATAACCTTAAAAACATTGATGTAAAAATTCCATTGAATGGGCTCATTTGTGTTTCAGGTGTAAGTGGATCTGGAAAATCTACTTTAGTTAAACAGATATTTCATCCTGCTTTATTAAAAGCTTTGGGCAAATCAAGCAATAAAATTGGTGAATTTGATGGTTTATCAGGCGATATAAGACGAATTGAAGAAGTTGAGATGGTGGATCAAAACCCTATTGGACGCTCATCAAGAAGTAATCCTGCGACCTATGTAAAAGCATTTGATTTTATACGAGATTTATTTACGAAGCAGCAAATTTCAAAAGTACGGGGTTATAAGGCGGGCTTTTTCTCTTATAATGTGCCCGGCGGAAGATGCGAGGTATGCAAAGGTGAAGGTGAAATCACAATTTCAATGCAGTTTATGGCTGATGTGAAATTGGAATGCGAAGAATGCAGAGCAAAGCGCTATACGTTAGAAGCTTTGGAAGTTGAATTCAAGGAAAAAAATATCAACGATATTTTAAACATGTCAATTGAAGATGCTATTTCTTTCTTTGACGCAGAAGACAGGCTACAAAAGAAAATTATTGATCGAATTCAACCTTTGTATGATTTAGGACTGGGTTACTTGACACTTGGACAATCTTCAAGCACCTTATCAGGCGGAGAAGCACAACGTGTTAAGTTGGCTTCTTTTTTGACAAAGGGAAAAAGTAAGATCATCCCTACCCTATTTATTTTTGATGAACCAACCACTGGCTTGCATTTTCATGACATTGATAAGTTAATCATTGCCTTTAATGAGTTGATTAAACGCGGTCACTCCGTGCTTGTTATTGAACATAATTCGGACGTTTTAAAATGTGCCGATTGGATTATAGATATTGGTCCTGGTGGAGGAAAACACGGCGGGAGCATATTGTTTGAAGGTACACCTGAAGAAATGGTGGTTTCTAAGGAGAGTTCGACTGGAATTTTTCTCAAGGAAAAGTTGAATGTAACTCTATAATTATCGAGAATGGGAATTGAAATTCAGCGATACGGGTTTAATATTCCCAGATTTTGAGGATTATTCCGATATGGGGTTTCTTCGTTAGCTATGAATAATACAGGTCAATCCGATTCTTACCAACAAGCATCCTTCCATCTACTATTATAATTTACAATTTTGGTTAGTAATGTGTTAATAATCTGAATAAACTAGAAATTCCGCGCTCCCATAAAAAACTGAATGACAAACCATTCGACTAATTAAAAAAGAATACTAAAATACTAATACTTGAACTTGAGGGAAATTTCACCTTGGCGATTGTTCAATAATGACGTATTTTCAATTCTTATAGCGAAAGCGATTATTAAAACTTGGGCGAAATATCTGTTGATTTTGGCATTGCCAATTATACTCATGATTACGTTGAATGAAATTTCGCGTGCAATCATTACCGAATCTCCCCATGTATTTAATGGACAAACCGCAATTAATTCGCGGCTTTCCTTAAAAGAAAAATGTATATGGACCTGTCACTATAACACTGATTTTTGCAAGGCGAATCATGTGCGAATTGATTCAGGTTGGTTTCCAAAAACTGATAAGGCATATTATGGAATCATTCATATTTTAGATGCAACTACGGC
>Ga0213861_10004181_pt1 | contig 11834 bp, 8 predicted proteins | sample PICome_4_FD_160110 | JGI IMG/M metagenome (GOLD analysis project Ga0213861, IMG submission 160110) | Coastal seawater microbial communities near Pivers Island, North Carolina, United States - PICO131 | ecosystem: Environmental > Aquatic > Marine > Coastal | place: USA: North Carolina | collected...
GCCAAGGATGCCGGCATGGATCTTATTGTTCACAAAAATAAAGAGGGCGTTAATAAAAATATTAACCCATTCGATCATGGTAGTGAGATTCATACAGATATTATGAAAACTCAAGCTTTAAAACAAGCTCTGGATAAGCACAGGTTTGACTTTGCCTTTGGGGGTGCCAGGAGGGATGAAGAAAAAAGCAGAGCAAAAGAAAGAATTTTATCCTTCAGATCTAAGAATCATTCATGGGATCCAAAAAATCAAAGACCTGAATTATGGGATATATATAATTTCAATAAAATGAAAAATGAAAGCGCTAGAGTTTTCCCTATTTCAAATTGGACTGAATTGGATATTTGGCAGTATATTTATAAAGAATCAATACCGATAGTTCCCCTATATTTCGCTGCAGAAAGACCATTTGTAAGAAGAGAGGGCTCTTTGCTTATGATTGATGATAATAGGCTTGATCTTCTTGAAGGTGAGAAAATTGAGTTTATTAAAGCACGTTTTAGAACCTTGGGTTGCTATCCTTTAACTGCAGCTGTTGAATCTAATGCAAGTGAAATTCATGAGGTTTTACTTGAGCTAATTGAGTCAAATACAACAGAAAGAGAAGGGCGGTTAATTGACGCGGATTCAGAGTGCTCGATGGAGAAAAAAAAGAAAGAAGGATATTTTTAGTAATGGCAAATAGTAAAAAATCATTGACAAAGTCGACACTCAAGTTAGATAAATTTATTGAATCTCAAGAAAATTTATCTCTTTTAAGATTTATCACCTGTGGAAGTGTGGATGATGGCAAAAGTACTCTAATAGGTAGGATGCTTTTCGAAGCACAGGCTCTTTTTGAAAATCAGATTCAAACTTTAAAGAATGACTCTAAGAAACATGGAACGCAGGGTTCTGAAATTGATTATGCGCTTCTTGTTGATGGTCTCTCAGCTGAAAGAGAGCAAGGCATAACTATAGATGTTGCTTATAGGTTTTTCTCTACCAGTAAAAGAAAATTTATTGTTGCAGACACACCTGGACATGAACAATATACAAGAAATATGATTACTGGCGCCTCAACAGCTGATGTTGCAATTATATTAGTAGATGCAAGAAAAGGTCTCTTGGAACAAACAAAAAGGCATTCATTTTTAACCTCACTTGTAGGCATTAAAAATATTGTAGTCGCCGTGAATAAGATGGATTTAATCGACTTTGATCAGAAAACCTATAAAAAAATTATAGAAGAATATAAGGAATTTGCAAAAGAATTAAACTTTAGCATGATTTATGACCTTCCTATTTCAGCCTTAAATGGGGATAACGTAGTTAAAAGTTCTAAAAACCTTAAGTGGTTTAAGGGACCATCATTACTTCCACTTTTAGAAAGTATAGACATCAATAACAGTTATGAGCATTTCATTTTGCCCATACAAAATGTAATTAGACCTAATCTAGACTATAGAGCATTTTGCGGGAAGGTTTTATCTGGATTTATTGGTGTGGGAGATGAGATTAGATCCTTGCCGTCAGGGGAAACTGCAAAAATAACATCCATACGTGTTGGGTCGAAAGAACTAATAAAAGCCACTAATGATCAATCTGTATCTATAACATTAGACAAGGAAATTGACATTTCACGAGGTGATGTAATTTGTAATAGTAAATTGCCTTTAGAGGTATCAAATTTATTTAATGTAGACTTATCATGGCTATCAGATGATATATGTTTTAAAGGTAGAAACTATATTGTTAAAATTGGAACTCAAAAAGTATCATGCCAAATAAACGATTTAAAGTTTAAATATGATGTTAATAATTTAAAACATCTTCCAACAAAGCAGCTTGGCTTAAATGATATAGCAAATGCAACCATTTCTTTAAATAAAGAGGTCCCTTTCACTATATTTGCAGAAAACAAGTCTCTTGGAAAGTTAATACTTATTGACCCACTATCAAACCAAACTGTTGGAGCGGCAATGATTAATTTTAACCTGAGACGTGCAAATAACATACATAAACACAACCTTTCAATAACAAGGGAATTAAGAGAAGAGCTTAATGGAAATAAAGGTAAGTTGTTATGGCTAACTGGAATTAGTGGATCAGGAAAATCAACAATTGCTGATGCTCTAGAGAAAGAACTATACAGAAGGGGTTATAGGACATTCATACTTGATGGAGATAATATAAGACATGGTCTAAGTAATGATCTTGGTTTCTCAGAAGCTGATAGGGTTGAAAATATTAGAAGAGTCGCAGAGGTATCAAAATTAATGTTGGATGCTGGTATTTTTGTCATATCGTCTTTTATTTCACCATTTATTTCTGATAGAAATATGGTAAGACAAATGTTCTCTAGTAATGATTTTGTTGAGGTTTTTGTTAATACACCTATTGAGGTAGCTGAATCCAGAGACCCTAAAGGCTTATACAAAAAAGCAAGAGAAGGTAAAATTCCGAATTTTACAGGTATTTCAAGCCCATATGAGAGCCCTATTGATCCTGAAATAATATTAAATACTGATAAAAGTAAAGTTGAAGAAAATGTATTAGAGCTTTTAAAGTATCTAAATATTTAAATTATTATATCCTTAAAAAGGATAGCAATGAATTCATTAAAAAGTATAATACTCGAATATTAATAAAGCAATTTTGAGTTATATATTTAGCCCGAGTGGTGGAATTGGTAGACACAAGGGACTTAAAATCCCTCGATAGAAATATCGTGCCGGTTCAAGTCCGGCCTCGGGTACCACATCCTATATTGTTAATACCATAGGAGGACTATTATCTTGCTTGAGAAAATAAAAATAACAGTAGTTGGATCAGGATATGTGGGAATGTCGCTCTCTGTTCTCTTGGCTCAGCACAACGATGTGACCGTCCTGGATGTTAATACTGAAAGAGTTGACAAGATTAATAATAAGCAATCAACTGTTGCCGATACAGAAATTGAATTATTTTTAGCCAAAAAGTCATTGTCCTTGGTTGCCACATTGGACAAGCAAATTGCTTATGAAGGCGCTAGATTTGTCATCGTTGCAACACCAACGAACTATGACATCGTCCTAAATAGTTTTGACACCAGCTCGGTTGACGCTGTAGTTGAGGATGCCCTTAGCTTTAACAAAGAAGCTTTGGTAATTATCAAGTCAACCATTCCAGTAGGCCATACAAAGTTGCTTCAAGAAAAGTTCGAGACTGACCGGGTTGTGTTTTCTCCTGAGTTCTTAAGGGAAGGCCAAGCTCTTAAAGATAATCTCTATCCTTCACGAGTCATTGTGGGTAGCAAGTGCAAGGCTAGCGAGGAATTTGCGAATTTGCTAAAACATGGTGCAGAAAAGGAAAATATTGAAACCCTTTTCATTGGATCAACTGAAGCTGAGGCGGTCAAACTATTTGCCAATACCTACCTGGCTATGAGAGTATCATTTTTTAATGAATTAGATTCATACTCCATTGCACATAATCTAAGCACAGAAAATATCATTAACGGTGTTTGCCTTGATGAGAGAATAGGAATTGGTTACAACAACCCCTCCTTTGGTTATGGTGGATATTGTCTTCCTAAGGATACCAAGCAGTTGCTTGTAAATTATGATCAAGTACCGCAGACCTTAATAGAGGCTATTGTTTCATCAAATACGGTGCGCAAAGATTTTATTGCTAATGAAATTATAAAAATTAATCCTAAGATTGTTGGGTTTTATAGGCTCACCATGAAAGAGGGTAGTGATAATTTTAGGTCCTCGGCGATTCAAGGCGTTATGAAAAGAATTAAAGCCAAAGGAATAAAGGTTGTTGTTTACGAGCCAACTTTTGAAGAGGATGATTTTTTTGGTTCAAAAATCTTAAATGATGTAAATGAGTTCATTTTAAAATCAGACATTATTTTGGCAAATAGGATGTCAGATGAACTTAAGTATGTACAACACAAAATATTTACTCGTGATATTTTTGGAGAAAATTAAGCAATGAAGAAAATTCTAGTTACCGGATCTGCTGGATTTATAGGCTTCCACCTTGCTAAAGGTTTACTTGAATCGGGATTTGATGTTGTGGGGGTTGACAACCTTAATGATTATTATGATCCACAATTGAAGCTTGATAGACTAGAAAATCTAAATGCTTTTGTTTCTGAGAAGAATTTCCAAGATTCATATCAGTTTACTAAACTAGATATTTCAGACCAATATGCTCTTAAAGATATATTTAACCAGCATGACTTTGATATAGTGGTCAACCTAGCCGCCCAGGCTGGCGTGCGTTATTCTCTTGAAAATCCGAACGCTTATATTGTGTCTAATCTGGTAGGTTATGCAAATATTCTCGAATGTTGTCGCCATGCTAACATTGAGCATTTTATATTTGCCAGTTCAAGCTCCGTTTATGGCATGAATACTAAGCAGCCCTTTAGTACTTCTGACAATACAGACTTTCCTATTAGTCTTTACGCGGCAACAAAAAAATCAAATGAATTACTGGCTCACTCTTACAGTCATTTGTTTCGATTGCCTTGCACGGGTCTTCGATTCTTTACAGTCTATGGTCCTTACGGCAGGCCGGATATGGCATACTACAGCTTTACAAAAGCAATTCATGAAGGGAGATCGATTGATGTTTTCAATCATGGAAACATGAAGCGTGACTTTACCTATATTGATGATATCGTTGATGGAATTTTAAAGGTGGTTCAAAAAGTTCCTGAGCCAATTAAGAGGATATCAACTAATGCAGTTGCCCCTTTTAGATTATTTAATATTGGAAATAATAATCCCATACCTTTGAGTCGTTTCATAGAGGCAATAGAGGCTGCCATGTCAAAGCCAGCGGTGAAAAATATGCTCCCTATGCAGAGCGGTGACGTTCCTTTGACTTTCGCTGATATTGATGACCTGGTAGATGAATATGGATTTCACCCTAGCACATCTATAGAGGAAGGAATTTCAAAGTTTGTTAAATGGTATTTGAATAATAACTCTCTTTAACACCAGTAAATCAATTAAATTTATATAGGACAACCACATGTTAAATTATAATAGAATATAGTCTAACGAGGCTCAAGTGAAAAAAAAAGGATATCTAGTTTTCCATCTTAATTTAGCATTTTCATCTATAGAAGAAAATGCGCGAGTAGATGTGATTAAAAATTGCTATCATTCTTTGTTAGATCTGATTGAGCAAACTGGAATCCCAATTGGTATTGAATTAACAGGTTGGACTTTAAAGCAAATTGAGTTAATCGATAATACTTGGATTGAGCGTTTTAAAATACTATTAAGTACAGGGAAGTGTGAATTAATAGGTAGCGGTTATTGTCAAATAATTGGACCGTTAGTTCCCTACAAAGTAAATGAATGGAATCAGAGGTTGGGTATAGAGATTTATAAGGAAATACTTGGCTGTAGACCAAACATTATTTTGGTCAATGAGATGGCTTTCTCAAGCAGTTTGGTAGATTTATATAGTAGCTTTGGTTATAAAGGCCTGATTATGGATAGAGATAATGTTCGATTAGCATTAGATCTTGAAAATTTGAATATGAATCTAGTTCCTACCCATGCAGAAGGACCTGGAGGCTCTGTGTTACCAGTATTGTGGTCGGATTCAATTTTATTTCAGAAAGTCCAGCATTATGCACATGGCGACATAGCAATTGATAAATATCTAGACTATTTAAATAACCGCATTAATGAGGGTGAAACACTTTTCCCTATTTATACTAACGACGCAGAGGTTTTTGATTACCGTCCGGGTCGATTTACTACAGAACGGCCAACTCATCCTGATGGCGAATGGAATAGAGTTAAAAATCTTCTCGAAGCCATTACTCTTAATACAGAAATAAAGTTTTGCTCACCATCACAAGCGTTAAAAAGTGGCAAGAAACGAACAAAAAAATATGTCTCAACACTTACTAATGCAGCTTACCCTATACCAGTTAAAAAGCAGGGAAAATACAATATTGGAAGATGGGCTGTTACGGGTCGGGATGATTTTTGGCTTAATACTATGTGCCATCGAATTGAAAAACATTTAAGTGAGTCCCAAATCAATAGCCATGATGACTGGCGAGAGTTATGTGAGTTATGGGCAAGTGATTTACGAACGCACATCACTGATAAAAGATGGATCATGGTAAATAAACAGCTTAATACGCTGCTAAATAAACACCGTATTAGTGATATTTTTACAGATGATCAAGATCAATTTAGAAAGTATGATACTTTGATAGATGTCATTGGTGAATATGGGGATGCTGAAATAGCTATAGATCGAGAAGGAATAATATTGTCTGTATATACCAAAAAGATAAAACTTGAATTAAATTTAAGAAAAGGCTTGGCAATAAATAGTCTTGCATTTTCTTCTCATGAAATGGAGCCTTGTATTGGTACTCTGCCGCACGGCTATTTTTCATCAATTTCACTAGGCGCCGATTACTATAGTGGTGGTGTGGTAGTCGAGTTGCCATTACAAAGAGGACGCGCTACCGATTTAGATAAAGTTGATCCAAAATTTTGCATAAAAGATAATGGTAATATTGAGGTTTACGCAGAAATTAATACGCAATTCGGAATTATCATCAAAGTGATTAAAATTTCGAGTGATGAGGAACAAGTATCAATCAGTTATAGGTTCCCATCCTGGGAAAAAATAGTTGGAAGTGTTAGGCTTGGAATTATTACTTTGGTAAATCAATTTAGCGATAATAAAACAAAAATAGCATGCTCTAATGGTGGGGAACATAAAGAAATTTTTAATTTTAGTGGTGAATTTGATCAAACAACTCCTGCGTCAACCCTTGTTTCTTCAGCAAAGGGTTTGGGTGCGACTACTGGAAAAATTGAAATCAGTAATAATGGGAAAAGTATTAATTTACTATGGGATCCAAGTGAGTGTGCAGTAATGCCAATGCTTCGCAACACCACATCTAATGCCAAATGTCTTTCTAGAGTATTTTTTTCCATGAAAGAGATTGACGATTCTGCCAAATTCCCTACCAAAATTAGAAGTTTTTCTTTATCAATCATTGCGCCAAAAAAATAATAATTAACAAGAATTATATAAATTCCAAGGATGAACGATGTTATCTTTAATGAATGAATATTTTAATAGATAGCTTAGAGATTTAAGCTTAGAAGTATATGTAAGGGCCTTAAAATTCCTTTCAGGGAACTGCATGACGGTTGTAGTCTAATTCTGAATATCATTGTTTAGAACTGCTTATATCTTATATCTAATTCAGATATAATTGGCACTTGTAAAATGTATTTTAATAAAATGAATGAAATAATAAAAGATACTCCTAATGAATTTTCTTTTTTAGATTTAATTTCTTTAGCTATGGTAGTTAAATATAGAATAATAATATTTACTTTTTTTTTAACAATAGGCTCTGCCTTCTATGCATTTAATCTTAAAGATCAATTCGAGTCATTTGCAATTTTAGAAGCATCTAGTAAATATAATATTGATCAACCTCAATCAGCCATAACATCTTCGCTAGGGAGTCTTGGAATTCTTGCTGGTGCTGGGTCTGCTAACAATTCTACGTTATTAGCAATTGAAAATATTAAATCAAAAGATTTTTTTGATATTCTATTACTCAATGAGAGTTTTATTTCTGATTTACTTGATGGAAAAAGAAATATATATAGCTATGAACAATTACACTCAATTTATCTTAACAATCTTAAAATATCAAATAACAAAGCAACCTCGACGACTAGAATTGGCTTTTATAATACCTCAGCTCAAAAATCTTTTGAATTATTAAATTTTATTATAAAAAGTTTAAATGATTACATAAGAGATAAAGAGCTCAAAACATCAGAGAGCCAAATTCTTTTTTTAGAAGAAAGGCTAACTAAAACTCAAAACTCTGATGTTAAATTAATTATTGCCTCTTTGATTGAGTCAAATTTAAAAAAATCTATGATTTCAGAAAATTCTGATGAATATGTATTTACTTATATTGATTCTCCAAGAATTCCAGAAAACAAGTCTTCTCCAAAAAGAACTATTATCATTTTGTTAACTTTTTTGCTGTCTTTTATAGCCTCTCTATTGTTTTTTGTATGTTTGGAGATTTTTAAAAACTATAAAAAAGCTGATACGAGCTTTTCATAAAAGGGAAATATAGAAAATGAAAAAAAAGAATATTCTAATTACTGGGGGAACTGGCTCATTTGGGAATAAGTTTGTACCTATGACTCTTGCCCAAAATGATGTTAATAAATTAATAATTTACTCTCGGGATGAAATGAAGCAATGGGAGATGGCTAAGCTTTATCAGGATGATCCAAGAGTAAGATTTTTTATTGGTGATGTAAGAGACAAGGATAGACTTAATAGGGCGCTTGATGATGTTGATTTAGTTGTCCATGCTGCTGCTACAAAAATTGTACCCACTGCTGAATACAACCCTTTTGAATGTATTAAGACAAATATAATTGGTGCAATGAACCTTATTGATGCCAGTATTGATCAAGGTGTTTCAAAGGTTGTCGCACTTTCTACAGATAAGGCAAGCAGTCCAATAAATTTATATGGTGCTACAAAACTAGCTTCAGATAAGGTTTTTGTTGCAGCTAATGCATATTCTGGTAAAGATAAAACCGAATTTTCTGTTGTTCGTTATGGTAATGTTATGGGATCTAGAGGTTCGGTCATCCCATTTTTTAATTCTACAAAAGAGAAAGGAATAATTACAATTACTGACCCATTAATGACTAGATTTATGATTTCTCTTGAGCAAGGAGTGGAATTGGTTTGGCATGCTCTAGAAGATATGAAAGGTGGTGAAATTTATGTTAAAAAAATACCATCTATGAATATTATGGATATAGCAGAAGCAGTAGCACCAGGGGTAAAAACTGAAACAATTGGTATTAGGCCTGGTGAAAAAATGCATGAACAAATGATTGGATTAGAAGATGCTGCTTATACCTATGAATATAAGGATCATTATAAAATTCTTCCAAATATATATGATGCTTCTTCAGACCCACTTAGAATTAAAGATGGTATCAAAGTAAATGCTGATTTTTCTTATACATCAGATAACAACAAAGAGTGGATGAGTAAAGATGATCTTCAGTCATGGTTAAAGCTAAACCCTGAAACCTTGTAAAATGAATAACTTTGAATTCATTCCTTATGGAACCCAAGATATAAACAATGAAGATATTAAGGCTGTTAATTTAGTTTTAAAGTCAGATTTTTTAACGCAAGGCCCTGAAATAAAGAAATTTGAAGAGGCAATTTCTGCAAAAGTTCATGCTAAGTACTCCTTAGCATGTAATTCGGCAACAAGCGCATTGCATATGGCTTGTATGGCATTGAATCTTTTTGAAGATGACATTCTTTGGACGTCGCCAAATACTTTTGTAGCGTCTGCAAATTGTGCTTTATATTGCAAAGCGAATATAGATTTTGTTGACATAAACCCTAACACTTTTAATATTTGCATTGAAAAACTCCGCGAAAAATTAATAAAATCTAAAAAACAAGGAACTCTCCCGAAAATTCTTGTTGTTGTTCACTTGACTGGAAGACCGTGTGAATTAGATGAAATTGGCAAACTTTCAAAAAAATATAATTTTAAAATTATAGAAGATGCATCTCATGCAATTGGAGCAGAGTATAAAAAGTTCCCAATAGGTTCCTGTAAATGGTCTGATATTACAGTTTTTAGTTTCCATCCAGTAAAAATAATTACCTCAGGTGAGGGAGGAATGTTAACTACAAATAATAAAAAATTGTATGAACGTTTATCTCTATATAGAAGCCACGGTATTACCAAGGATAGTAAGAATTTTAAGTCAAAAGCAAATGGTTTGTGGCGCTATGAGCAGCATTTATTAGGATACAATTATAGAATGACTGATATTCATGCAGCTCTTGGCAGAAGTCAGTTAAAGAGGATTGATACTTTTATTAAAAAAAGAAATGATTTGGCAATAGAGTATGATTCGATGTTGAAAGAGTTGCCATTAAATTTACCATTATTGTCATCCAAAGATAACCTAATTAGTTCTTTTCATTTATATGTAATTAGGCTGAAAGAAAAACAACATATAAAAAGACATGCTAAAATTTTTAAACATCTTAGAGATAAAAGTATTGGAGTTAATTTACACTATACTCCTGTTCACTTGCATCCATACTATAGGAGGATGGGCTTTAAAGTAGGAGATTTTCCTGAAGCAGAGCTGTATGGTAAAACTGCAATATCTATACCTATTCATAACAAGCTAACAAAAAAAATGCAAAGCTACGTTGTAGAATCAATAACTTCAGCATTAAACAAATAATTATGAAGATAAATCCAGTTATAATAGCCGGTGGAAGTGGTTCACGACTTTGGCCAATCTCACGTTCTGGTTATCCAAAACAATTCACAAAAATTCATTCAGATCATACACTCCTTCAAGAAACATTATTACGTGTAAAAAGTAAGGAATTCAATGATCCCATTATTGTCTGCAATGCTGAGCATAGGTTTCTCGTAGAGAGTCAGGCACAAGAAATTCAGATGAATATTAAGATTATATTAGAGCCAGAAGGAAGGAATACAGCTCCAGCTATAGCCTTAGCTACCCATTTTATAGGAAATGATAAGACAATTTTAGTTATGTCAGCCGATGCTTATATAGAAGATAACAAAGAGTTTTTATTAGCAATAAAAAAAGCCTCAGAAAGCTTGAATACAGATACTTTAATTACCCTCGGAGTAAAGCCGTCAAGCCCAAATATTGGTTATGGTTATATAAACGTAGGTGAACCGCAGAAAAGTGGCCTGATTATTAACTCTTATAAAGAAAAGCCAGATCTAGAAACAGCAAAAAAATATCTTAAAAGCAATGATTACTTCTGGAGCATTGGTATTTTCATGTTTCAGTCTGATGCTCTTCTTAAAGAGCTTGAAACACATGAGCCAAATATTTTTATAAATACAAAAAAATCAATTGCATCATCAAGGCTAGATAATAATTTTATTCATATCGAATCGGAAGAATTCAAGAGTTGTAATAATATATCTATAGATATTGCAATAATGGAGAAAACAAAAAATGGTATTTTAATTCCATTAAATACACATTGGAAAGATCTTGGTACTTGGGACCAAATATATGAAATTGATCATGACAAAGATAATAATGAAAACTCTATTACTGGAAATGTTCATATTGTAGATTCAAAGAGGAATCTCATTTATGGAAGCGAGAAGCTTATAGTGTCTATTGGGCTAGAGGATGCAATTATTTGTGATACTAAGGACGCATTATTAGTAGTAAATAAAAATCAAGCAGATAAGATTAAGAATGTGGTGGAGGATCTAAAATCTAAAAATTTCTCTCAAGTTGATTTACATACAAAAGTATATAGACCCTGGGGTAGCTATGAATCTATTGATAGCGGACCCTCTTTTCAAGTTAAAAGAATAATTGTTAATCCTGACGCAAAATTGAGCGTGCAAAAACATTTTAAAAGGTCTGAGCACTGGGTAGTTGTTCAAGGACAAGCTGAGGTACTCAATGGTGATAAAACTTTTATTCTCGAGGAGAATGAGTCCACTTACATACCTGTAGGAACTATACATGCTTTAAAAAATCCTGGAACAAAACCTTTGCATTTAATTGAAGTACAGACTGGGTCTTACTTTGGTGAGGATGATATAATAAGGTTTGAAGATAAGTATGGTAGAGTTTAACTAATCTAGGAGAGCAAGTTGAAAAAAGCACTTATAACTGGTATTACAGGTCAAGATGGCTCCTATCTAGCTGAACTTCTTTTATCCAAAGGTTATGAAGTGCATGGTCTAAGAAGAAGAGTTTCTCTTT
>Ga0213861_10004182_pt1 | contig 11834 bp, 12 predicted proteins | sample PICome_4_FD_160110 | JGI IMG/M metagenome (GOLD analysis project Ga0213861, IMG submission 160110) | Coastal seawater microbial communities near Pivers Island, North Carolina, United States - PICO131 | ecosystem: Environmental > Aquatic > Marine > Coastal | place: USA: North Carolina...
GACTATGTGCAATGACAACAATTTCGTCATTCCCTTGATCCCGTAAATAAGACAGCGCGGCTGTCACTCTAGGATGAACCTCCGGGTATAGTGGGCCGTATTCTGAATGATCAGCTTCGTTGCCTAAAATAGGCATTTGTATTGCAAGGGTGTTCCATCCATAGCTTGTCATTTCAACTCGAATAGGTTGAATAACTTGCTCCCAATTAGGATGTATGCCGGTACCGTGTAATACCAGCAGTGCTTTGTTTGAGGCTTCGGCCGCTTCGGTATAAATCGATAATATCGATAAATCTTTAGACACATTTAGCCAGTTCGCATGCCCGTCCATAATAAAGTCAACAGTCTGTTCAGCCCAACGTTTTTCTTTGGCAAGATCTGAAGCGTTTAGCGAACTAGCCTGCAATAAAACTAACATCGCAGCCGTTACAAAAAACACCGTACCTGCAATTTTTTTATACATGTCTATTTACTCTCAATCCCGTTCACAATTCGACGAGTTATGTCAAAACTCGATCGATATTCAAGCGTAAGTTTAATATGTCGTCAATACTTCTGTTGAGATAGTAAGCCCTGTGGGACCCAGTAATAAATTTCTGGAATATCTTATAACGTTATTAAATTAAGTATTTTTAGCATGTTACAAAAAATAAATCATTCGATGCTATTCAGCTTATACCGCAGGAATCGCTCAAGTCTTTTGATAATCTGTTTTTTCTATTTTGATTTCTGCACGATTAACTCGAAAAATAAAAGCCTAATATGCAACTTGTTGATCCATAATAGTACGAACGTTGCTCTTGCTTAATTTTTATAGCTTTCCTATACATGTTTGCCATTTTTCTCAAAACCCTGCCATTTTTTGCGATTGTCGGAATCGGGTATTTTGCGGGTAAAGCTCGTTTTTTCGATGAGCAGGCAACCGCTTATTTAAACAAGTTTGTTTTTTACTTTGCACTATCAGCGATGATTCTGAAGTTTTCATCTCAATTAGCGTTGGCTGAAATTCTCAATTGGCGGTTCCTAGCAGCTTACTTTGCGGCCAGCTGTATGGTGTATCTTATAGTGGCGGGAGCTTCAATTGTTCGCAGAGTTAGTTGGAGCGAGGCTGCCATCGAAGCGCATACGGCGGTGTCGGGTAATCTGGGTTTTATTGGTTTGCCGATGCTTGTTCTGATTATGGGAACAGCGGCCATCGCGCCCATTTTGATGATCATCATTATTGATCTGGTTATTTTTGGCAGCCTAGCAGTTATCATTATAACGGTGAGCAAGGAGGGGAGTTTATCTACTAAGACGCTAAAATCTATTGGTATTGCGTTAATAAAAAACCCGATGATTATGTCGATGGTTGTTGGGCTACTTCGGTCCGCTACAAACATCCCACTTGCAGCACCCGTTTCAGAGTTCCTTGGTCTATTGGGCGCCGCGGCAACTCCCTGCGCATTATTTGCAATAGGTGCATCCTTAGCACCGAAATCTGCCGAGCGTATATCTGTCGCTATCTGGATTTCCACCGCTAAGTTGATTTTACACCCGTGTATATGCGCAATATTTGCGTTTTGGGTTTTTGAAATTGAACCATTCCTAGCAAGCGCTATGGTCGCATGTGCAGCGCTACCGGTTGCAGGAAATGTATACCTAATTGCGCAACATTATAATGTTGCGCCTGCGAGGGTTTCGTCTGCGATTCTAGTTTCAACCGTGGCCAGCATCGTCACGCTTTCCATAGTCCTAAGTATTGTCTCTGGCGGATAAAGGCTCGGACTGTTTAGGTATTCGCTGTTCGTTGGGCGCGTGCTTCCAGAGCGGAAATTCGTGTTTCGATAGGTGGATGCGATGAAAATAGTGCCATAATTCCACTTTTGTCATTAATCCCAAAAGCGGCCATCTGTTCAGGTAGGGCTTCTGGTTCTACCTGTCCCAGTCGTTTGAGCGCGTTTATCATATTTTGGTGACCGGCCAAGTCGGCGCCTCCCGTGTCGGCAATAAATTCTCGTTTTCGGGAAAAATACATCACAATAGTAGAGGCAAGAACGGACAAAATGATTTGGGATATCATCACAGTGATAAAGTAGCCAATACCATGTCCTTGATTGTTCTTTAAAATAACACGGTCTACTATGTGTCCTACCAATCGTGATAAAAATACTACAAAGGTATTTACCACACCCTGAATTAGAGCGAGGGTTACCATATCTCCATTGGCTACATGACTCATTTCGTGGCCCACTACAGCCTCGATTTCTCCTTGGGACATCTTATCTAATAAGCCTTGGGATACGGCAACGAGCGCCTTATTCTTTGAGGCTCCTGTTGCAAAAGCATTCATCGCTGGTGAGGGGAAAATTGCTACTTCAGGCATTTTAATACCAACAATTTTTGATTGCTTTTCAACTGTACTCAATAACCATTTTTCTACATTACTGCGCGGGTCGGTGATAACCACGGCGCCGGTCATGCGTTTTGCCATCCATTTGGATATCAATAATGATATAAATGACCCACCAAAGCCGATCACACCAGATAATATTACCAGTGAGCGAATATTTAAATCAGAGCCATTCTCAGCCAATATGCTATCAACGCCAAGTAGTCTTAAGGTAATGCTGAGCACAACCATAATGGCAATATTAGTGAGTAAAAAAAGCAGTATTCGTTTCATAGTGTTACTTATTATCGTTTAAGGTTTCCTACAATATAGGATCAACAATTAAATTATCAAGTGCTGACTTTGCTGCGGTAGTATACCTATTAGGTATCATAGACCGGGTCATAAATAATTTCTTCTGTATTATTCTTTGGCGGAATAATACGATGCTGACGCATCCAATAGTTTTCAGCTGTGATTAATCACGTAGATTATCTCGGCAATACATATCAAGGTGATTTATGAGTGAGCAAAGTACAACCCGCCTGAAGGTTCCTGAAGGCAAAACCAGTTTTTTTACAACTCGACAGATGGAAGCAAACGAAAAGGGCTTCATCGGTTATGAAATAGTTTGGCAATCTTTTCAGAAAGTGGTCGAGTACACGACTCCAAAACAGCCATAATTATATCGGTCGTATGAGTCTACGGAAGCGCGCGGGCAACTTAACTATATCTTGTGTAGTGAGTAGATGTTGCGCTTCATTATAGGGGCTGGATTGGTCGACCTCTAGCATTTTATTTTTCGAAACTATAACAGGGGCAGGCGACACCCACCCCTGTCGTTCAATTATTAACCTTCGACGACAACGGTTCCTTTCATACCTGTTTGGTAGTGACCCGGAATGAGGCAGCCAAAAGCAAAAGACCCAGATTTTGAGAATTTCCAAATAATCTGACCGGTCTTGCCGGGGGCTACATGGAGCATATAGGGTTCTTCGTGTTCCATGCCTGGAAATTTCTTCATCATTTCTGCATGTTCATCCAGAGACTCTGGAGTTCCTAAAACAAACTCATGCATCATTGCACCATTGTTGGTATGTTTGAACAGAATGACATCACCCTTTTTTACCGAAATAGCATTTGGACTAAACATCATGGTGTCTGCCATGGTAATTTCCACTGTTCGACTGGGTTTCATATCCGGGTGGTACATGCCGAATTCACTTTCTGTTGGATCAAATTTTTCTAATTCACCATGGGAGTGGGAGTGGGTTCCACTGGCAAAAACTTGATTCGAAGTGGTGCTGGTAATAAGTATTATTGCTACCGTTACTGCTAGACTGTTGATTCTCTTCATCTCTATATTCTCTTTGGTTCGTTGTTTAAGGTTTGTATTCGTATGCCACGGTGCCTGGCGGGTGTTGATACCAGCCCGGGTCACTGTAATCTTCGGGTGCCTGATTTTCACGAATTTTAAGCACCGTAAACATGCCACCCATCTCGATTGGACCAAATGGTCCGGTGCCCGTCATCATGGGTAAGGTGTTATCGGGTAGCGGCATTACCATCTCGCCCATATCCGCCATGCCTCGTTCGCCCATCATCATGTAGCCGGGTAACAGCTTACGCAGACTGTCCTGCACTACGCGCTGATCAACGCCAATCATATTGGGTACATCATGTCCCATGGCATTCATGGTGTGATGGGATTTATGACAATGCATGGCCCAGTCACCAGGAGCATCTGCGTCGAACTCAATGGCGCGCATTTGACCTATAGCAACATCGGATGTAACTTCTGGCCATCTGGCTTCAGGTCGTACCCAGCCACCATCGGTACCGGTTACCTCGAATTTTAGTCCATGAATATGGATCGGGTGGTTTGTCATGGTGAGATTACCCATTCGAACCCGAACTCGTTCTCCTAATCCACACACGAGGTTGTCAATACCCGGGAAAACCCGGCTATTCCAAGCCCACAGATTAAAATCCAGCATAGTATTCACTCGTGGCGTCATGGTACCGGGCTCTATGTCAAAACCGGACATTAAAAAACAAAAGTCGCGGTCGACTTTCATGAAATTAATGTCTTTTGGGTGTACAACTAGAAAACCCATCATTCCCATCGCCATCTGTACCATTTCATCCGCATGGGGATGATACATAAAGGTGCCAGAGTGATTCACCTGAAACTCATACACATAGGTTTTTCCTACAGGAATATGGGGTTGGGAAAGGCCACCAACACCATCCATACCACTAGGTAGCAGTATTCCGTGCCAGTGAACAGTGGTGTGTTCGGGGAGTTTATTGGTGACGAAGATACGAACCTTATCGCCCTCTACGCACTCGATGGTTGGCCCGGGGGATTGGCCGTTGTAACCCCATAATCTGGCCGTCATACCGGGAGCCATTTCTCGTTCTACCGGTTCCGCCGTAAGATGGAACTCTTTCCAGCCATTGTTCATCCGCCAGGGTAATGTCCAACTGTTTAGCGTTACCACTGGATTATAAGGGCGACCTGCATGGGGAATGAGTGGTGGCTGCATTGCAGCAGAATCGATGCTCGGAGATTCTGGAAGTGCCGCTAGAGCAGAGCGAGCGACCATGCCAGCACCCAGTGCCGCACCGGCGCGTGTAATAAATTCTCTTCTTGATGTCATGTTATTTGTCCGCTTGTATCAATGTCCACCATCATCGCCATCCACTGAAGATGCCATTGATGGTGAAGTAAATTGCATAGAAATGCTTCCGGCGGCCACTAGGGTGTGGCGTAACTGGTTATCTGCCAGCCAGAAATCTCGCAGTGCTTCTATCTGTCTAATTTGTGTTTGCAGGGATTTTTTTGCATTCTTTAGCAAGTCGAACACGCTACTCAGCATGCCGTTGTAGCGCAGTAATTCTTCCTGATTGAGTGCTTCTTGTATCGGTAACACCTGATCCGAGTAGGCGTTAGCAATATCCCAAGTACGCCGGTAAGCATGTAATGCGTTTCTTGCCTGTGAGGCCGCAGAAATCGCGGTCGATTGTGCCTGCGCTTCGGCTTGTTGAAAGGCTATCCTCGCCTTTTCTGTTTTGATGCCACCCGCATCGAATATTGGCAGGGAAAACTCAATTTCAAAGCCCCTTTCTTCTTCTCCTTCGGCGCTTTCTAACACTGCTCCAAGCTCAATAACATTGAAAAAGGGAGAACGTTTGGTAAGTTTAAGATTGTTCGCCATGCCCTCAAGCTCAAGCTTTGCCATTTGGACATCCAACCGGCCACTAACTGCAAGCTCAGCAACTTTTTCATAGGATACGGGTTTTTTAGGTTGTAACTGCAATTTGTCAGGCAGCGTCACCACACTTGCATCCGATCCCCATATACCTAATGCCTGCACCAATTGCTCATGAGTACTTGTTTCGATAATACGTTGGCGGCTTAAGCCCGCGCGCATTTCAATCAACGCAAGTTCCGATTCACCAGACTCGCGCTTGCTGCTATGGCCGATCGCGGTCATTTGCCGTGTTAGCTCGTTGGCTGTTTCCGCCGCTTCAAGAACGTCCGCCATTAACGCGGTCTTCTGTATTTCGGTTACCGCTTTAATCCAAAGGTCACGGGTCATTTTGAGGTGATCCAACACATCTCCCGCTGCGCGATATTGTGCGCTTTGCAATTGACGAGCGGCTATTTTTCGACGAAGGGGCATGAGAACAATTCCACCAATATCGAAAAGCGTAGTTGCTTCAAAATCCTCAGAAGAAAATCTTGTTAAACTAAAACCCGGATTTTCCATTCTGCCAGCCTGGGCATAATCGGCTGCTGCTAACCCCACATTTGCTAACTTTGCTTTTAACAATGCATTTCGATGCAGGGCAATTTTTTCCGCGTCTTTTATTTGTAATGGAAAGGCCAGTAGCTTGGTTACTTGCTGCTCGGTTAGTTGCAGTTCTGAGCCGTCCATCGGCAAGTTCAGATTCGTACCCGATTGTCTTTGTACTAAGGCTTGAACATCATCCAGACCCTGATTGACAGGCATGCTGGTACAACCTGAGATTAGCAGTGACACCATGCCGGCTATGCCAATTTTTTTACTTAAGTATTTACGATTCATCAGTTAGCCTCCTCCATGCCAATCTTGGTAATTGTAAAGCCGCCATCCGTATTATCGACATTAAACTGGATCTTGGTTCCTTTCTTCAACGTTTGGAGAAGGGATGGATTCGTTACGTTAAACATCATTGTCATGCCCGGCATACCCAGACGATCAATCGGACCATGTTTAATCTTTATCTTATTAGACGATAATCTAATATCTTTAACGACTCCGGCCGCGTCAAAAGCATCGCTCGATGTGGTTGACACTTCTGCTTGCTTTGTCGTGGAGGCTTTGTCGAAACTTACTTGTGTTGAAAGATTGTATCGAGTGTCAAAAGCACCTGTTGATGTAAATCGCTCTTGCCAAGGCAAACTCGTATTGAAATCTATAATGGACGATGAAAAATCACTGGTATATTCGTCGGGTGTTGTGTGCTCTTCAGGGGCAAGTGCTTGAGCAAATAATGGACCATGCAACACCGTTGTAAATGCCATCGATATAAGCAATAGTCCACGTCGGAACGTGTGCAATGGGGACATAATAATCTCGTTTGGATAGATGTAAAATCAGTTTTCGTCAGCAGAAAACTAACGAAATACTCTCCTTTGAGCCAGCGAATAAGTTCGCTCGGTGTTTAGGCGCGAGGAGGTCGGTCTGGAAAACCCGGAGAAGTTTGTGTCGAGGAGTCTTGTAGTGCAGTGAACTTGTTAGTGTGCAAGACGTTTGGAAATTGTTCGAACGCGTTGGGCAAGGCTAGTCCGCAGGACATCGCACAAAAGTAATCACAAAGCCTGTCGCCGCAATTATCGTGATGATTAGTGGATTCTTTATTATTTGCGACTCCGCAACCTTCGCTCTGGTGAGTATCTGCAACCATTTTGCAATGAGTATCAGTATCAATATCGCTGGAAGCAAAAGCGTGCCCAGCTATAAACCCACCCAAAACTGTAACCAAATAGCTGACTGCAATAAGCATGGATGCTAGTTTGCGCAGTGAGTTCGATTTTTTAGAGGTGGTCATATACGAGGTGTTGATTTCGCTTCTAAGTACTCTACCAAAGTTTTAGTTAGATTATCAATAAATAACACATTGTGTATTTGTAAGGATTACAATAGGGATGATGCTAAATTCAATCGGAAACTAATGTGTGTACTTTGTATATCTGCATAACTTCTCGTAATGAGAATTTTTCGTGTGTTAGAACACTGGTGACGGAATTTCTCTCAGAAACCCCTTGGGAATGGAAAATGGCTCAACTTGTTAGGGCGTAGGAAGCTGATTTATGCTTAAAGCTATAAGGCGAAGTGCTTGGTTGACTCTATTCAGCAGTATTTTATTGTTCTTTTGGGTATTTTACGGTCATTTCCATAGAGCATCTTTTGAAAATCAATTTAATGACTTTCATGATGGCGTGGCGCTCTTTGCTGTCCCAGAAGGCTACCCTAGCAGTCGTGATCCAGAGTTGGATAAATTTTCACTGGAACTCTATGAAAGTGTCAGGTCAGTATCTGATGCAGTTTCGTATATTAAGTCAAATTACGAGCTAGGTACGGAGAAAAAAGTTATAACTGCCGTATTTGATTTTACCAGTCGGAGATATGTGCACAGGATGTACCCGCATCATAATTGGCTTTCTAATCCATTTTTTGCGGGTTTGGAGTTATATGATCCGCTCAATTCATTCAACGAGATGTCTACTGCAGATGAGTTGCTTAGACACAGCGCGGTAGCGGCTTGTGGAGATGCTAGCGTTACAGCACTGGAAATCTACAGAGCATTAGGCTTAAGGGGACAGTATGTTAGTTTAGACGGCCATCATGTCGCTGAATTTCTAGTTGATGGAAATTAGTGTTATATCTGATTTGAATTGATCGGGTCTAAGTAGCTTTTAACATAAACACAATTTGTTAGTACCTACTTTGCTAGGGATTAACAATGACCGGTAAATCGAGGAGAACATTATGACGCAACCTACTATTCTTGACGAAATTGTCCCAGCCGGTGAGCCTTGGTCTGCGCTTATAGAGCATGGAAATTTTCTGACTATAATCGATTTGGAAGGTCAGCAAGGTGTGGATTTCCTTTGTTACAATGGGGATAACCCTGAAGAAAGGTACCACGCTCCAAACACATTGAAGGCCATAGAAACGCTGAAACTTTCGACAGGCCATCACTTATATTCCGATATCGCGCGACCGATTTTTACAATAACCCATGACAGCTGTAGTGGTCACGATACGATTGCCGGATGTTGCAGTGCGCCGAGTAATGAAATGTTGTATGGCGTTCATAATATTCCTGGGTGCAGAGAAAACTTTCTTTCCGCATTAAGTGAGTATGGATTAGGTCGAAAGGACATCGTTCCCAATATTAATTTCTTTTGCGATGTACCCGTAGATGATAATCAAATGGTTGATAATGTGTTTGCTTCCGGAGCTTCAAGCCCCGGTGATTATGTTAGCTTGCAGGCGAACATGAGAGCGTTGGCGATTATTTCAAATTGTCCGCAAATGAATAATCCCTGTAATAGTGGAAAGCCCACCGACATACGAGTGATAGTTTCAGTTGGCCCATGGCAGGGTTAATCTCTGGAAAGTAAACATCGGTTATTCTAAATGGCGCGAAACATACGTCTACTGTGCCGCTTATAATATAGAAAATAGATTTCATCATGAGTACTCATTTGTGAACAGAATTGTATTGGGTTTTGCAGTGGCGTGGGGCGCCTTAATTACATGGTTCTTTGTGGATGTTTCTTCTATGGAAACCAGTATATCGCCCGGGGCATTGGCTAATGTCGCCTACAGCCCGATTTCGGTTTTACTGCTACTGCTTATTATTCTGGTGTTTTTGATATGGTTGATTCCGGTTCTACTATGCTGGTTATTTTTCCGAAGGAGGAAGAAGTCTTCTGCCCGAGATTAGCAATGTTTATTGATGCCAAATTTTAGCTTGTAAATAATCTGGCTAGCTCGCTATCCAGTTAGTGCGGGCAAAATACCTATTACCGATGGTCATATTGATGTGGCTTTGCCACAGGCTCTATTTGAGAATCGAATAAAGCAGTTCGATATAAGCTGGGTCGACTTTTATCGTTAGTCGTTCTTCACAACGATTTTGTATTCGGTGGGAAGACTGGCTATGGCTTAGTATAGGAGCGTATATTATCGCCAATGATGAGTCCTTAGTTTAAGTAGTCAGCTCCAAATTTGTTTGCGACTTTACCCCTGTCATAGTATTTACTGCTTAGATAGATAGAGGTCTTTTCGATCGCGTATGCCACAGTCCTTGCGGTGACTTAACAAACTTGTAAAGTTTCGGGAGTCTGGGTTGTTAAAATTTCACAACCTGATTCAGTTAACAGTGCCGTGTTTGAAATAAAGTAATCTCCTCTTCCTGTTTCTGTGAACCAAGAGTGCAGGTGGAAAGCCATCCCGCTGCGTAGAATCATATCACCACCACGGCGAATGCCAGTGACAGCACTGCCACCTGTCCAACTAGGTGGAAATCCAATACCCACCAAATATCCACAATGGTGCCGGTGGTAATCGTTGAGTCCGGCATCTTCAGCAACACCATGCCACGCATCATACACTTCGCCCACGGTGATACCTGGTTGAATTGCATTGGCAATAGCTCGCATTCCCCGAATGGATAAATCGGCCGCTTCTTCCGCCATGGCGGGCGCGTCTCCCACATAAACTAATCGGCCCATTGGCGCCTGGTATTTTCGATATGCTGCACCGATCTCAAGTAAAACTGGGTCACCGTTCTTAAAAACGTCTCCGCGCCAAGTTGTGTGCTCGTCACCCGGTCTGCGGTGAGTGGAGCGAATAAAGGGCCCGAACCCGGGATACTCGCTGCCGGCTAATATCATTGCTCGGTGACACTCGGCAGCTACTTCATAGTCGCTGGCTCCAGCGTGTAGTGCCTCAATTGAAGCCAGTGTTCCTAGATCAGCCGCTTCTGCTGCACGACGGGTGTAGCTTTGTTCTAAAGGTGATTGAATTAGCCGTAATCCGTGAATGAGTGCCGAGGTTTCTGACCATTTAACACCGGGCAAATTTTCTGTTAGTTTCTCTGCGATATATGCGGTAAGAAATAAACTTTTCTTTTCGAGCCCTAATCGTGCCCCTCCAAGACCTTCGCTCTTAACTACTGAAGCAAAGAATTCGCCAGCATCCTCGGTATCCGAATGCCCCAGGAAACGGGCATTTCTTACCTGATTAGATACGGTTGGCCCTTCCATTGCGCGAGCGGCGATAACAAGTTCTCCGCTTAGAGGTACAATTAAAACATGACAGGCGAAGAAGCCCCAGTGATCGAGGCCGGTTAAATAATATATGTTTTCCGGTATGGTTACGATTAAGCCATCGAGTTGATGCTCACGCATTTGTGCCCGAACCGCCTCTAGCCGTTCAGCTAATTCTTTTTGTGGAAATGGTTCATGATTAGTCATCGGTTATATCCTGTGATTCGGGTCGAGCGCTCAGTTTAGAACAAAGGGTGTCAGAGAGCCATTGTTTCTAGAACAAAGGGTGTCAGAGAGCCATTGTTTCTAATTGATCGAGGAGAACAAAGGGTGTCAGAGAGCCATTGTTTCTAATTGATTGTATAATCTAAAATAACGAGTTCTTAGAATACATGCAGACAAGGAGGTCCGGCGTGCCAAGAAAGCCTAGATTCAAATTACCTGGAATACCCCAACATATTATTCAGCGCGGTAATAATCGTTTGCCATGTTTTTTCAATGAGTCAGATTACTGGCAATATCTCGATGATCTGAAAGTATCTGCGGAGAAGTATCAGTGCCAAATTCACGGGTATGTTCTGATGACCAATCATGTTCATTTGCTAGTTTCGCCTATTGAAGTCAATAGCATTTCACAAATGATGCAAGCTCTTGGCAGACGCTATGTTTATTTTATCAATAAGAAATACGGGCGAACGGGCACCTTGTGGGAGGGGCGTTATAGATCATGCCTGGTTGATTCACAAGCGTATTTGCTATCTTGTATGCGCTATATTGAACTAAATCCGGTCAGGGCAGGGATGGTGAGACACCCTGCTGATTATGTATGGTCGAGTTTTAAGGTAAACGCATTTGGCCAGACTAACGATCTAGTTCATCCACATTCCGTATACTTGGCGATTGGTAACAGCGACAGTGAACGACAACGTATTTACAGAGAGCTATTTCGGGACCGACTTGGAAATGACTTGGTCCAAGACATTCGTAAATCTCTGCGACATGAGTTGGTTCTTGGCAGTTCGAAATTTAAAGACCGGATAGAGCATGAAACCCAACGTCAAACCCGATTGGGCAATGCTGGGCGACCTAAACTAAATTGAATTGTTGGGGAAGTCTGCTCTTTGTCCCATT
>Ga0213861_10004184_pt1 | contig 11833 bp, 12 predicted proteins | sample PICome_4_FD_160110 | JGI IMG/M metagenome (GOLD analysis project Ga0213861, IMG submission 160110) | Coastal seawater microbial communities near Pivers Island, North Carolina, United States - PICO131 | ecosystem: Environmental > Aquatic > Marine > Coastal | place: USA: North Carolina...
AAACAAAAGAAGCTTTAGATAAATTAGATGAGATTTTGGATACTCCTAATCTTGATGGGATTTATATAGGACCTGCAGATTTAAGTTTAGCGCTAGGTGAAGAACCTGGTTTTGATAGACCTGAAAACACAAAAGCATTCAAAGAAATTTTAAGAATTTTGGAGTCGTCAAAAAAAAGAAATTTGTTATCAGGTATTCATAATGGTTCAGTTGATTACGCGCAAAAAATGATATCCAAAGGTTTTGATTTAGTTACAATAGGTTCTGATCAAAGATTTATGAGTGCTGGTGCTAAATCGTCAATAGATAAGATTAAAGGTACAAAAAAAGAACCTGAATCAAAAGGTTATTAATTTTTGATTTATTATGTTTACATGCTCAAAACAAAGAGCATTAAACCAATAACATATGTGGGTTATACTAATAACCTAAAAAAAAGAATTAAATTACATAATTCTGGCAAAGGTGCAAAATTTACTAGAGGACGTAAATGGGTACTAATTTATAAAGAAAATTTTAAATCAAAAAAAGAAGCAATTTCTAGAGAATATTATATAAAGAAGAATAGATCACTTAGAAATAATTTAAAAAAAAAGTATTTGTGAAAATAGGAATATTATTACCTTATAAAGAAAATTTCTCCCCAGAATACCCTGGGGCTGTCTCATTATTTGTTTATGAAACTAGCAAAAATAGTAAATATAAAAAAAATATAGTAGTTTTTGGAAATACAAGCTTTAAGAAAAAATTTAAAATAAAATATCAAAATATAAATTTAAGTAAAAAAATATTAAGTAGTCAGACAAAAAACTACGTAAATAAATTTGTTAATCTCCAAAAAAAATATAATTTTTCAATAATTGAAGTCCATAATAGACCAAGTTATATTAATCAATTAAATGATAAAATTCCGGATAGTATATTTGCACTTTATTTTCATAATGACCCTCTATCTATGGATGGGTCTAAAACAATAAAAGAAAGAAAAAGTTTACTAAAATCTTGTTATAAAATTATTTTTAATAGCAATTGGTCTAAAAAAAGATTTTTAGAAGGATTAGAAAATAAGTTTGTTAATAGCAACAAACTAGCAGTATTTTTTCAATCAGCTGAAAAAAGCAACTTATCAATCATTAATAAAAAAAAAAACTGGATTACTTTTGTAGGAAAACTTAATAAAGCTAAAGGATATGATATTTTCGTTAATTCAATTAAGAGAATTTTAAAAAAAAACCCTAATTGGAAAGCTAAAATTATAGGAGATGAAAAAAGAGAAAAAATTTTCTTAAATCACAAAAATGCTGACTTATTAGGATTTCTAAATCACGAAAAAGTTATAAAAATTTTTAAAAAAACTAGTATTGCTATTGTTTGTTCAAGATGGGAAGAGCCTTTTGGAAGAACTAGCTTAGAAGCTTCAGCAAATGGATGTGCGGTAATAATTACAAATAGAGGCGGATTACCGGAGACAATAACAGATGCTAGGATTTTAAAACATTTATCAACGGATAGATTAACAGAGGAAATTTTAAAATTAATTAATAATAAAAAGTTAAGGACAACACTTCAAAAGCAATCTATTAAAAATTTTTATTTAACGCATAAATTTGTAACTAGAATGATTGATGATTATAGAGATGAAAAGTTACAACTTAGTAGACTTTTTTTTACAAAAAAAAATAAAAAATCCCTCCGAATTCTTCACATCACAAATTTTAACGAAAGGCTAGATGGAAGACTTTTTTTTAATACTGGTAGAAGAATAAATAATGGTTTTATAAGGCATGGACATAGTGTTCTTGGTTTTAGTGATCGAGATATTCAAAAATACTATAGATCTATAAATGACATAAAAGGAGCAAAGATTTTAAACGATAAGCTTAAAAAAACTTGTTACAATTATAAACCTGATTTGATTGTTTTGGGACATGCAGATTTAATATCTAAAGAACAAATATTAGAATTAAAAAATGATTATCCAAATACAAGATTTTGCCAATGGTTTTTAGATCCATTAAACAAATATGGGCCAGATTTTGAAAGAAATAAAAATAGAATTCTAGATAAAATTGATGTGGTTGACTCTTCATTTCTTACAACAAGTCCAGATGCTTTAAATTTTGTTCATAATAAAAAAAGTTTTTATATACCCAATCCAAGTGATAAATCGTTTGAAACATTAAATAATTTTAATAAATCTTGTAATGTTGACGTTTTTTTTGCATTAAGTCACGGTGTTCATAGAGGTGTGCTTAAAACTGGAAAAATTGATGACAGAATCCTTTTTTTAAATGATCTTAAATCGAAAACACCTAATATTAAATTTGATATTTATGGAGTAGAAAAAGTTCAGCCTATCTGGGCTGATCATTATTTTAAAACAATTTCAAATGCAAAAATGGGTTTAAATCTTAGTCGTGGAAAAGCAATAAAATATTATAGCAGCGATAGAATAACTCAGATTGTTGGCAACGGTCTTGTTTGTTTGATCGATGAAAAAACAAATTATAAGAATTTTTTTAATGATAAAGAAATGGTTTTTTACAAAAATATTAGTGATTTATCGGAAAAAATTATTAAAATATCGTCAGATGAAAAACTAAGAAAACTAATTGCAAGAAATGGTAAAAATAAGTATATGAAATACTTTAATTCAGATCTTGTGTCCCAGTATATAATAGAGAAGACTTTAGATATTAAATCAAATAAAGATTATTTATGGGAAAAATAAAAAAAAAAGTTGCGCTTATCTTTGGTATAACAGGTCAAGATGGTTCTTATTTAGCTGAATTATTGCTAAAAAAAGATTATATAATTCACGGAGTTAAAAGAAGATCTTCAAGTGCGAATACAGAAAGAATTGATCATATATTTGACAGCTTAGACTTTTCTAATAAAAATTTTTTTATACATTATGGTGATATTTCTGATGGCACAAATACTTTGGATATAATTAATAAAGTTAGGCCTGATGAGATTTATAACCTTGCAGCTCAAAGTCATGTAAGAGTTTCATTTGATGTACCTGAGTATACAGCAGATATTACAGCGCTGGGAGCTTTAAGAATTTTAGAGTCTATTAGAATATTAAAATTAAAAAAGACAAAGTATTATCAAGCATCAAGTTCTGAAATGTATGGTCTAGTTAAAAATAAAAAATCACTTAATGAAAATACTCCATTTCATCCACGATCAATTTACGGAGTATCAAAAGTTTTTGCATATCACTCTACAGTTCACTATAGGGAGGCGTACGGAATTTTTGCTTCCAATGGTATTTTATTCAACCATGAGTCTCCCAGAAGAGGTCCGACTTTTGTTACAAAAAAAATTGTACAAGGATTAGTAAGAATAAAAAAAGGTTTGCAAAATAAATTGACTCTGGGAAATTTATACGCAGTAAGAGACTGGGGGCACGCTAAAGATTATGCAATATCAATGTGGAAGATTTTGCAATACAAAAAGCCTGATGATTGGGTAATAGCGACAAATAAAGATCAAACGGTTAAAAAATTTATCGATATTGTATCAAATAAATTAGATATTTCTCTAAAATGGAAAGGTAAAGGTATAAATGAAAAAGGAATAGATAAAGATAGTGGAAAAATAATTATTGACTTAAATAAGAAGCACTTTAGACCTTCAGAAGTTGATTTTTTAAGAGGAGACTTTTCTAAAGCAAGAAAACATCTAAAATGGTCACCTCAAATATCTACTGATGATTTAATAGATGATATGATCAGAAAAGAACTTTCGATCTACTAAAAATGGCAAAATATTTTTACCCATTAGTAGAAAATCCATTTAGGAAAAAAGATATTAATGAAGGAATTAAAGTATTAAAATCTCGTAAATTAACAATAGGATCGTATACAGAACGTTTTCAAAAAACTTTTTCTAAAAAAATTAAATCTAAAAATTCTCTGCTGGTAAATTCTGGTTCATCTGCAAATTTACTCGCTTTACAATGCTTGATAAATCCATATAGAAAAAAAAGACTTAAAAAGGGTGATGAGGTCTTAATACCCGCTCTATGTTGGTCAACATCTTTATGGCCCATAATACAATCTGGATTGAAACCTAAATTTGTAGATATAGATGCTAAAACTCTTAACCTGGATTTAAAAGAATTGGAGAAGAAAATTTCTAAAAAAACTAAAGCAATTTTAGTAGTTCATGTTTTAGGAAACTGTGCTGATATGGATCAATTAATAAAAATCAAGAATAAATACAATCTTATATTAATTGAGGATACTTGTGAGTCCCTAGGCACTAAGTTTAAAAATAAATATTTAGGAACTTTTGGTGAATTTTCTTCTTTTTCTTTTTATTCATCCCATCAAATTTCTTCTGGAGAAGGAGGGATGATATGTTGTAAAAGTAATGATGATTATGAAATTTTGAAATCTTTACGAGCACACGGTTGGTCCAGAGGTTTAAAAAAAGAAAAAAAAATAGCACAATCAAACAAACATTTAGATAGAAGATTCATATTTTATAATTCAGGATTTAATTTAAGATCAACAGATATTTCAGCTTCCATCGGTTTAAGTCAGTTTAAAGATATAGATAAATTTATAAAAATAAGAGCTAATAATAGAGATAAAATATTTAAAAGATTTTTAAACAGCGAAAAAATAAAAAATAAAATAAGAATTTTAAGTGAAAATAATTTCACTAAACCTTCTTGGTTTGGATTGCCGGTTATAGGAAACAAATATTTTAATAAAGACTTATTTATAAAAAAAATTGAAAAAAAAGGAATTGAAACGAGGCCGATAATAAGTGGAAATTTTTTAAAACAGCCAGCTATAAAAAAATATAAGTTACCTTATGATAAAAGAATGAAGAATGCAGAATATATAAGTAAAAAAGGTTTTTTCATTGGCCTGCCAACTGTAAAAATTGAAAATAAAATTTTAAACAAACTAATTAAATCAATTGAAGACTGCTTATAAAAAACAAATTGTTATAACTGGATCAACTGGGCTTTTAGGTTCTTACTTTTATAAAAAATTTAAAAAAAAATATAAAATTTTTAAATATCCGCACAAAATAGAAAATATTAGAAAATTTGATACTTGGATATCTAATAATAAATTTCAATACCTAATTCATTTTGCAGGAATATCCCGAGGTAAAACTTCTATATTAAATAAGATAAATTTTAAATCTTCAATAAATATTTTAAAATCTTTAAAAAAAAATAATCATATAAAATATTTTTTATTTATTTCAACATCACATGTTTATAATTTTTCTAATAAAAAACTAATGGAAAATTTTAAAACTAAGCCAATAAATGCTTATGGATTATCTAAAAAAAAGGTTGAAGATTTTATAATAAAAAATAGAAAAAGTTTTAATTTCAAAATTGGTATAGCTAGAATTTTTAATATAACAGGACCTAAGCAACGTAAAGGTTACTTTGTTTCAGATATGTATAGCAAGATGTCCAAGACTAACTTTATAGACAATGTTAATTGCTTCAGAGACTTTATTCATTTAGATGATGTGTTGGATTCATTAGATATTTTAATTTCTAAAAATTATGAAAAGATAATTAATATTTCTAGTGGAAGAAAAATTAACCTTATTGAAGTTTGTAAAATATTAAATTCTAATTATTTTCATAAAAAAATGAAATACGGTGAAAGAGGAGGGCAAAATTTATTTGGAGACAATAAATTATTAAAATCTTTAGGTAAAAAAAAATTTATAAATATAAAAAAAATAATTAAATCTTTCAAAAAATGAAAAACTTTATTTTCTTTAGAAACGATAGATTGGGAGATTTTTTAATAATTACTAATTTAATTAAAGCTTTAAAAGAAAAATATCCTTTATCAAATATAACAATTGTTTCATCAAAATATAATCATCATTTTATAAGTAAATATAAAATAATCGATAAAGTTATCCTTTATGATAAAAATTTTAGTATTTTAAAAAGAATTAAAATTTTTAAAAAGATAATCAATCAACAATATTATGCTTCGTTTGCTGTTGACGGCAAATCTTTCTCCAATATTTGTAATTTTTTTATTAAATCTATGCATAAATATGGTCTTTTCTATAAATTTAAGTTGCTGGGGATCCCATTTTTAAAACCAAATTATTTTTTGACTTTTTTTTTTGATAAATTTGAAATATTTACGAGTAAAAAATTTCTTAAAAGCGTTGAACATTTGCCTTCAAAATTTATTAAACTTGGTAATTATTTAGATTTAAAAATTAAATTAAATGATAAATACTATTTCATACCTACAATTGATATTAGTAAATTAAGCAATAAAGTTAAAACTATTTTAAAAAATAAATTTATTTTGATTCATCTTGATGAAAAATGGAGAGACATTAGTTCCATTAACCATAATTTTTATAAAAATTTAGAGGATTTTCAGAAGAAAATAAAAAAAAAAATAGTAATAACTTCTTTTAAAAATACTTTCGAATATTTCTTAAATCTAAAAAAAGATTTAAAAAAAAATAACAATAAGAATATAATTTTATTAGAGAATTCTAGTTTAGACGTAATGGAAAGATTGGTAAATTATTCATCATTTGCGATAAGCTGTCATTCAGGTTTTCTAGTTCAAATCGCTGGAACTAATAATGCAAAAATTATTGATATAATTAATAAAAATGATTTGAATTGGTATAGCTGCTGGGTACCAAAAAATACTTTTCATAAATTTGTGTTTAAGTCTAACGATAAAAGAAATTTCAAACTAAAAAAAATCTTATTTAATATTTTTAAAATAATTAATAATTGAAAGATTTATGAATAATGATTAGAAAAATTTTAATACTTTTATTTTCTTTTAAACCCTTTAAAAGAATAGTGCCTTCTTTAATAAGGAAACTATCTTTTTCAACGACTGAAAATATTATATTATTAAAAGATTTTAAGATTAATCTTTCCCTAACGTCATCAATTGATCGAGAAATATACCTTAAAAATGAGTATGAAAAAGATCAATTAGATTTTGTTAAAGAGGAATTGCTAAATCAAAAATATGATTATTTCTTCGATATTGGTGCTTATATAGGCTATTATTCTTTATCTTTATGTAAATTAGTCAGTAATACAGTTGCTTTTGAGCCAAATCACCAGAATTTCCAAAAACTTAGTAAAAATGTCGAGATAAATAACTTCAATATTATTTGTCATAATCTAGGCTGCTCAGACAGTAAAAATAAGCTTAAACTTTGGTATACAGATACAAACAAAAGGGGAGGCTCATCTATTCTTCAAGACACTGATAAAGAAATAAATAAATATGATAAAAGTAGATTGTTTTTTGAAGAAATAGAAACAGACAAATTGGACAATCTTTATACTTTAAAAAATAAGAAGATTTTTTTTAAAATTGATGTAGAAAGACACGAACTAAACGTTCTTAAAGGCGCATCAGACATTCTTTCTAATAATCAATGCTATTTACAAATAGAAATATTTCCACATCTTCAGGATGAAATCTTATTTTTTTTGAATAATAATCATTTTAGATTATTACACAGAATTAATAACGATTTTTATCTTAAAAATTTTTAGGTTTTTTTTATTATTTAGAACTACTGAAATGTAAAATTTCCATTAAAAAAATTTTATTTTACAACATATGCAAAAAACTTCGTCTTTTAATCTATTCATATTTTAATTTTGCTTAATGCACTATTTTTAAATATATTTGCATCTCTTATATATCGTCTTACCATTTGTGTTGTTTTATGGCCTGTCATCGCCATAATACTTCTTTCATCTGCACCGGAGTCTGCAGCTACTGTTGCAAAGCCTGACCTTAAACTATGACCTGAAAAATTTTGATTTTCTATTCCTGCTAATCTTAAGCAATCCTTAATTATTAATACTACTGTTTGATCTGTTAATCTGTGACTAGTTAATATAGAACCTTTTGCAAATCTTCTAAATATTGGACCATTTTTAATTTTCGACAGGTTTATCCAGTTTTTCAAGCTTCTTACTGGACAATATTTTTCGTTAGTGAAGTAGGGCAATCCTTTTACTTGGCCTTCCCCAAATTGATCTGTTTTTGATCTTCTCAAAGTTATTTTTACACCCTCATCAACAAAATCTAAGTCTTCGTAATCAACAGAAATTAACTCTGTTCGTCTAAATCCTCCGCTAAAACCAATAAGTATTAAAGTTCTATTACGTAATTTTTTAATTTTTTCAATTTTTTGTTCGTCTATAACATTAATAATTTGTTTTAAGTGCCTGATTAATATTGGTTTTTTACCTGTTTGAATGCTTCCTTTTTTTCTTTTAATACCCATTAAATTTTCAATAATAACTGGATGCTTTGTATCTAAATAGTGACCTTTAATCTTATGAACCACCCCTATAGATACCAACCTTCGTCTTAAAGTGCTTATTTTTGAAGTGGCGGAAAGGTGCGTGAGGTATAACGATACAACTTTAGGTTCGGTTGGCATTGAATTAAAACCGTGTTTTGCACAAAAACCTCCGAAATCTTTAAAATCAGATTTATAAGCTCTAAGCGTGTTATTAGCTTTTGAACTTTTGAGGTTTTCTAAAGTTTCCTCATGTAGCTTTTTTATGTCTGTAACTAACTCATTCATATAATTACTATCGATAACAATTAATTATCATTAGTAATATATTAAGTGATTTTAGATGTCAATACGTATAATTTTAAATCTAATGATTAAATTTATTCTTCCCATAGTAGTATTCATAGCTGCTGTTTACGGAATTTCGTACTTTTGGACCAACTCAAGCTCTAAAGGCAAAAAAATGATAGCTTTAGGCTTAATAATAGTTATAATAATAGGCATATCTCTGGCAATTTACTTAATATCTGACTAATGAAGCTAATAGGTACTAAATTTCAACAAAAAGTATGGACTTATTTGAGGAAAATACCTCGCGGTAGTGTTAAAACCTACTCTCAAGTGGCAAAAGGCATAGGAAAACCGTTTGCTGTGCGTGCTGTGGCTAATGCTATAGGAAAAAACCCTTTTGCACCCAAAATTCCTTGCCATAGAGTTATAAGATCTGACGGATCGCTTGGGGGCTATTCAGGCAAAGGAGGAGAAAAAAAAAAGAGATTTTTGCTTAAAAAAGAGGGTATAAGGCTCTAGAATTGTTATTTGACGGGCGATCGGGTCTATTACCCCCTATTTCATTGTATTTTTTACCCACACACCAGTCAGTTGCACTCTAAAATCAATGATTGCAAAAAAAACACCCTCTATGGCCGTTTAAACGCTATATTCAGTACACGCAAAGCTTGTAGAATTATTGATTATTGCTGCTTTTAGAGCAGTCTAAAATACCCTATTTTGTTGGATTTTAACCGTTCAGTTTTTAATTTTTAACAGTATATCTTGTAAAACCTTAATTTTAACATCCTTTTTGAACTTATTTATTTCTTTTTTTAGCTTAAATAAGCTTTATTTTTCAATGTATATTTACATTTTTTATTATATATATAAATAATACTTACCTATTACTTTACACATTACTTTAACTATATGTTGTAAACTACTGTTTTTATTGTAAATATTTAAGACTATAAAAAACTACAATTGGAATAGTGATAAATGACATAACTGTAGATGTCACGATAACACTAGCTACGCTATCGACCACCTTTCTTTCTGAATACATTGAACCCACCAAATAGGTTAAAACAGCGCTTGGCATGCATGATTGAATGAGAAGAACACCAGCAGCAAACCCGTTTAAATTAAGAAATTTGATTAATCCAAATCCTATTAAAGGTCCAATAATTACTCTAACCGCTCCTAGAATTGATGCATGGGTCCAAGACACTACTTTTAATCTTGATAATGCAATACCTAAAGACATTAAAACTAAAAATATAGTAGCATATGTAAGTAAAAAAGTAGTGTTTTCTAAATATCCTGGGACATCCCACTCAAAATATAAGAATAAAACTGAAACTATTATTCCATAAATTGGCATATTCTTAATTAATATTTCTAATGAAAAACTTTTCTTTGCTAAAAGGACACCAAGTGTAAAGTGAAGAAGAATGACTACAGATGCAATTGCAGAAGCCACCCCTAGGCCAGCTGTTCCATATGCAAATAAGCAAATTGGAATACCCATGTTTCCAGTATTAGGTAAAATTAATGGCGGAAGTTCACTGATGAAATCTTTTTTTAATAATAATAAAAACAGAATACCTACAAGAGAAAATCCTCCAATTATAAATAATGCGTAAATAAAGTATTCAGTGAAAACACTTAGGGTTACACCAGTCGTAGTGATTGTATAAAAAATCATTGCAGGTGTACCAACATTGCCAGCAAAGGTAGTTATAAAGTCTGTGCTTATGTTAGGATTTTTTTTACCTAAGTAATAGCCAATTCCAATTACAAAAAATACAGGGAATAAAACGTCTATGAGTTTGAGGTAGAGCTCCATTAAGCTCTTACATCAGATTTTCTAGGTTTCCTCAAGTTGTTTTTAAAATTGATAGCAGTTTCAAATTCCATAAGACGCTTGTAGATAGATCTTAATTCAGTAATTCTAGTCCAATTTTGAAGAAATAATGAGAAACTACTTTGTACTTCTCTGAATGCACTTGAGGTTTGTATTAGTACACCTAAAGTCATTGCACCTGTAAAAAGACCTGGGCCCATAAGAAGATAAGGTACAATAATCATAGTTTGGTTGTACATAATTAACCAAAGATCGAAATATCCATAGTGTAAAAAAAGTTTGTGATAATTAAATTTAATACCTGTAAATAATTGTAAAATAGTTGGTGCTTGCACATAATTTTTTCTATCATCTTCTCCGTATACAAGTTCTTTTCTAAACGCCGCTTCAACTTTTTGATTATTATATTCTAATCCTGGAAGTTTTATTCCAACTATCCAACTTATTAAAAGACCGCCTAAACTAGCTATTAAAGAAACCCAAACTAAAGAACCTGTTATATCTTTAAAAAATGGTATAACTACATTTGAAGAAAGGCCGTATAATATTGGTAAAAAAGCAATCAATAACATTATTGCTCTAACAACTTGCAGACCCATACTTTCAACAATTTTAGCAAAATTCATAGCGTCTTCTTGAACACGCTGTGAAGCTCCTTCGACTTTTGCATCTACAGCTCTCCAATAAGGCATATAAGAAAAAGTCATAGCCTCACGCCATCTAAAAGCCCATAAACGTGTAAAATAATTAGTTATTGTGTAAATAATGACATATGGAATAGCTAACTTCATAAAAAGCTTTATTCCATCATAAAATTCAGATAATTCTCTTTTCGGTGCGTCTTGTAATAAATCGTAAAACCCTTTGTACCACTCATTGATTTTTACATCTATATAGGTTTGAGCTAAAAGCGATAAAATTATAAAAATAATACCACCCCAAGACCAAAGTAACCATTTTTTTTCTGTAAAATAACTACGCCACATAACTAATTTTTAAGAAAGTTATCAGCATAAGATTTTATAACAAATTCTTTTTTTTTAGGTTCTACTACTGTGTATGAAATGTTGTTATTTTCTGCGTATTCTACCGCCTGTTCTTTAGTAGAAAATTTCAAAATAACCTCTTCTAGGGTGTCAGTTGATGTTTCCCATCCCATTAAAGGGTTTATAGAGGGGTCTCTTGTCTCAAATTGCAGAACCCATTTTTTGAGCTTGCCCCTACCCGATTGCATGGCAGTTTTTGAGGGTATGTAAATTTTAGCTTTTTTCATACTTTAAATGGTCGGGGCGGCAGGATTTGAACCTGCGACCCTCTGGTCCCAAACCAGATGCGCTACCAGGCTGCGCTACGCCCCGATCGTCTGTTTTATAG
>Ga0213861_10004195_pt1 | contig 11813 bp, 11 predicted proteins | sample PICome_4_FD_160110 | JGI IMG/M metagenome (GOLD analysis project Ga0213861, IMG submission 160110) | Coastal seawater microbial communities near Pivers Island, North Carolina, United States - PICO131 | ecosystem: Environmental > Aquatic > Marine > Coastal | place: USA: North Carolina...
CGTGTGCAGCACGGCGCTGAGCGTGGCGGTCATCCCCGCCTCGAACCCAAGCTGCACGGTCACCACATCGCCGGTTTCCCAGCCAAGAGAGCGGTCGGCGGTCATCGCCTGCACGGTCTCGACCCGGCCAAAGAAAGAGATCAGTAGATCGGTCAGATGGATCCCCATCGCCGTCATCCCTGCCGCCGGTGAGATCGCCTTTTTCGTGCGCCAGTCGCCCTTTGGCACGTTGATCAGCTTGTCGTGGCTAAAGGCGGCCTCTGCGTGCATCAAGGTGCCCAGATCGCCCGCGTCAATCGCGGCCCGCAGCGCCAGCATGGCCGGTTCAAAGCGGCGCTCATGTCCGATGCCAAGCTGGACCCCCGCCGCCTGACAGGCCGCAACAGAGCGACGCGCGCTGGCGGCGTTGAGGCCAAGCGGCTTTTCGCAAAACACATGCTTGCCAGCCTTGGCGGCCATGATGACCTGTTCTTCGTGCAGCGGGTTGGGCGTGGTCAAAACCACCGCCGCGATATCATCGCGCGCAACGGCGGTGTCCAGATCGGTCCAAAGTTCCAGCCCCCGTTCGCGGATCGCGGCGTGATTGCCCTCGAACGGCTCGACAATGCCCACGACCTTCAGGACCGGATGATCGGCCAGCCGCGTGGCAATATGTTTGCCCCACCAGCCAAAGCCCGCAATGGCAATCGGAAAAGGCGTACTCAAAGCGCGGTTCCAATCTCGGCAAAGCCGCCTTGGTGAAAGATCAGCGGGCGTTTGCCCGCGTTGGTGAATTCTATGACACGGCCCAGATACATTTCGTGGTCCCCTCCCGGTATGCGGCTTTGCGTGCGACATTGCAGGACGGCAGCGGCACAGTCCAGCACGGGGCAACCATCGACGCCCGCGCTCCATCCGATTCCGGCGAATTTATCGGGCGCGGGGCGGGCGAATTGCAGGGCGATGTCCTTTGATTGCGCGCAGAGTACGTTGATCGCAAAGGTGCCAGAGCGGCGGAAAGCGCTAAGGCTTGGGGATCTAAGCGCAAGGCTCCAGATCACCAGAGGCGGATCCAGCGAGACCGAGGCAAAGGAATTCGCGGCCATGCCCACAGGCGCTCCATTGTCGCCTATGGTCGTTATCACCGTGACACCCGTTGCAAATTGGCCCAGCACGTCGCGCAAGGCGCGCGGGTCTGCGTCCAATTCGATTGGCGTTTGTCGTGTATGTGCGTTCATCATGGCCACTCCGATCCATCGCTTACAGGATATGTAGCGGGGGGTGGCAGCAGAACAACTTATGTCTTTTGATATTGGTCATCGGATTTAGTGATGGTGCGCGCCGACCGACCCATCGTATAATCATATGAAACCCATGAGGAACCATCATTATCTTTCGTGGCTTTCCGCGTTTCATAGTCTTTCGACCCGATCACCCCACCACTTCATTGCAGGGACCCGCACATGGCGATTGTGAAAGAAAAACCGATCTGGACGTTCAAGATCGACGGCTCTCATCTGACACCGACGAAATCCACGACCACGGCACGCGGGAAAGAATATATTGTCGACGAGCCAATACAGCGCGGGGGGACCGATCTGGGGCCGATGCCGGTGGAATATGTGTTTATGGGGCTGTCAGGTTGCACCCATGTGATTTCCAACAAACTGGCGGCGGCGAATGGTATCCGTTTTTCCGATATGGAGATCAGCATCGACGTGACCATGGACAGCCACGGCACCCGTTTGATCAATCCGATTGATATCCCCTTTCCCGATGTCACCGTGAATATCACTGCCACTTACGAAGGCCCGCGTGAGGGCGCGTTAGAGGTAGTGCGCAAGCTGCGCCACCATTGTGCCGTGTCCAAAATGCTTCAGGAATCGGGCTCTCGGGTGACCGAGAACTGGGTGTTGAACGGCGAAGCGATTGCTGCGTGAGGGCCAGAGTGCCAAAGCTTAGCATATGAGCCAACTGCTCGACATTCTTGGGCCGATCACGATCATTACGATGATTGGCTTTGCCATGGGCAAATCGTCGATCGGGCTGCAATCGCGCACGCTCAGCAATCTGGTGCTGATGGTCGCCACGCCCTCGCTGGTGTTTCACACGCTGGTGTCGATGCATATCGGTTTTGCGACCATGGGGCAGATGGCGCTGTCGGCGATTTTGGTGATTACTGTGGCAGGTGTGCTGGGGCTGATCGGCCTCTGGGCCGTGGGCCAGCCGATCCGCAGTTTCCTGCCCTGCCTGATGATGCCGAATTCTGGCAATATGGGCCTACCTCTGGCCGCTTTGGCCTTTGGCGAACAGGGGATGCGGTTGGGCGTTTCCTACTTTTTCATCGTGGCGCTGATCCAATATTCGGTCGGCTTTTCCATTGCAGCGGGCAGCCTGCAACTGAACCGATTGCTGCGTCAGCCTCTGATCTACTCGGTCGCCTTGGTGCTGATCGTGACGGCGCTTGATGTGCAGGTGCCCGCCATGATCCTGAAAACCACAGAGATGCTGGGCGGTATGATGATCCCCTCGATGCTGATCCTGCTTGGCAGTTCCCTGGCCACATTGGGCGTGTCAGAGCTGCGCTCTGCCTTGGGCGTCGCCTTTGGGCGGCTGGGGCTTGGCGTTGTTTCAGGCCTTGTGATCATCTGGGCCTTGGGGATCACCGGTGTCGCGGCGGGCGTCGTGTTTATCCTTGCCACTATGCCCTCTGCCATCGTGACCTTTGTCTTTGCCGAACGCTTTAGCCCGGATGCAGGGCGCGTGGCTGGCGGGGTGGTTGTGTCGACGGTTCTGACCTTTCTCTGCCTGCCTCTGCTGATCTGGGGCGCGTTGCATCTGGCCGGTATGGGCCTTGCAGAGCAGGGGCAGCCGTAACATGCAGGGCGTGAAACTTCAGCAGCTTCGGTTTTTTCTGGCGGTCTATGAGGAACGCTCTATCACCGCCGCCGCGCGTCGTTTGAACGCCACGCAATCGGGCGTAAGTGTTCAGATCCGCGATCTGGAGGACATGCTGGGTCTGACCCTGTTCCAACGGGTCTCTGCCGGGGTGGTGCCGACGAAATCAGGCGATCTGATCTTTCACCGTGCCACCAAGATCCTGCGCGAGGTCAGCCGCTTGCAAGAGGACGTGACCGCCCAAAGTGATGCGCTGTCCGGCGAGGTGCGCGCCGGAATCATGCCGACCTTTGCGCGTTCTATCCTTGCGCCGGTGCTCAGCCGGTTCATGGCGGCACACCCTTATGTGGATGTGAAAGTGACAGAGGCTTATAGCGGAACTCTAAGCGACAGCCTGTCTGCCGGAGAGCTGGATTTCGCCATCGTGCCCAGCGGCAGCGTGCCCGCCGGGCTGCGCGCCACCTATCTGGACAGCGATCTGGAATTGTTGGCCAGCGCGGCCCCCATCCAAGGGGCGGATGGGGGTGTTGATCTGTCCACGATCCCCCCGCTGCGGCTGGCCCTGCCGGGGCGCAAGAATTCGCGCCGCGCCAAGATCGAAGAGCATCTGCGCAGCTTTTCCCGCTCTGACCATACGATCCTGGAATTGGACAGCATGATGACCACGCTGGACATCGTACGCCGTGGCGATTGGAGCGCGATCCTGCCCGGCTGCCTGTGCCTGCCGGATCTGGATGATCCAAAGCTGCATTTTTATCCCATCGTAGAGCCGAAGATGACCGTGGAATACCTGTTGATCGAGCCCGCCGCCACAGAGGGAAGCCCCGCCGTCCAGCTTTTTGCGCAGGAATTGGGCAAAGAGATTCGCAGCTCTTGCGCGCGGTGCCGCGCCTTCTTTGGAGTTTGAGGGGATCGTGTTGTCTGGTGTCCGTAATGGTTAACCAATGTGGAGTGATTTCAAGGGAAAACATCCGGCAAAGTTGAAAATATCGATATTATTAAGTTGAATTTGTAAGTGTTGCCGTGCAAACTATCACATGCAGAGGGCGTGACAAATTGGTCAACCAATAGGCCATGGGGCGCATATCTGTGAGGGAGACGGAAGCAGTCAAAATGCTGCCGGGGGAGGATAAATGAAGAAATCAGGTCTGCAAAAGACACCAGAAGCCTTTTTCACGCTGTTCTGCGTGGGTTTGGCGGGGCTGTCGCTGGCTTTCATTGGCTCGCTTGTGGCCGCGCCAAAATTGCTGTTCGGGCGCAGCCTGACGGCCATCCCGCCCTCAATGTTTCCGATGATCGTGCTGGGGCTTTTGCTGGTCTTGTCGCTTGCGCTGTTGGTGCTGCATTTCCGCAACCCACCCGAGATCGACGACGGCCCAAACGGGTTAGAGGGATGGCGGCGCGGGGCGGTGTTTTTCGGGATCATGACGCTCTACGCGCTGACCATGGTGCCGCTTGGGTTCCTGATCTCATCGGCCATCACCACGGCCTTGCTCTCCTGGATGATCGGCAACCGGGTGATCTGGCAAATCGCGATCCTCTCGCTTGTCGCGCCCATATTGCTCTACCTCGCTGCGACGCGCCTCTTGGCGGTTTCGCTGCCGGAACTGAACGCGATAGAGCTGTTTGTCGCCCGGTTCTTTAATGGATAACCTCATGCAAAACCTGAATAATTCTGGACCCACCCATGTTTGACTATTTCCTCGAAGGCTTTGGCATGGCCCTGCGTCTGGACACCTTTGGCATGATGGCCTTGGGCCTGTTCGGAGGGATGCTGGTGGGGGCGCTGCCGGGGTTTACCACGCTCATGGCGATGGCGATCCTGCTGCCGATCTCGTTTTTCCTGGATCCGATTGTGGGCATTCCGTTCCTGCTGGGGATCTACAAGGGCGGCATCTTTGGCGGTAGCATTCCGGCCATTCTGGTGTCTATGCCCGGTACAGGTGCGGCGGTCGCGACCTCGCGGGATGGCTACGCGCTGACCAAAAAGGGCAAGTCGCGCAAGGCGCTGGATATGGCGCTCTTCTCGTCGGTCTTTGGCGACACGATGAGCGATATTTTCACGATCCTGATGATCTTTCCGATCGCGCTGCTGGTCATGCAATTCGGCCCGCCCGAACTCTTCGCCGTGCTGCTGCTCAGCCTCGTTATCATCGCGGCGACCTCTGGATCAAACCCGCTCAAGGCGCTGATCATGATGCTGCTGGGGCTGTGGCTGTCCTTTGTCGGGACAGATCCGCTGGGCGGGGTGGAACGCTTTACTTTTGGGATCTTTGATCTGAAATCCGGTATCCCCTTGCTGCCCATGCTGATCGGTGTGTTCGCCATTCCCGAAGTGGCCAGCGTCGTGATGAAGAATGAACGGACCAAGCAGCTGGCCTCTGTCCTTGGCGAGCGTCTGTCGTTCAAGGAATTCAAGGCCAGTTTCCGCACCATCTGCCGCTCTACCGTGATCGGCACAGGCATCGGGATCATTCCCGGTCTGGGGCAGGTTGTGGCGGCGATGATGGGCTATTCGGCGGCCAAGAACGCCTCTAGCCACCCCGAAACCTTTGGCGAGGGAGAGCTAGAGGGCGTCGCTGCTGCCGAGGCCGCCAATAACGCCGTAAATGGCCCGACCATGGTGCCGCTGCTGACCCTCGGCATCCCCGGAGACAACGTCACGGCGATCCTGCTGGGGGCCTTTGTGGCGCAAGGCCTGCGGCCCGGTCCGCAATTGTTCGAGGAACAGGGCGCGACGGTCTTTGCGATTCTCGTCGCCATGGTCTTTGCCAACCTGATGTTCCTTGTCATCGGCTATCTGTCGATCCCGATCTTCTCGCGGTTGGTGACGATCAAGGTGTCAATCCTGATCCCGCTGGTGATCATGTTCGCCTTTGCCGGGGCCTTTGTGTTCCGCTCTGACTCGGTCGATTTGCTGATGCTGGTGGGTTTTGGGATCTTTGGGATCGTCGCCAAGGCGGCCAAGTTCGACGTCATGCCCATGGTGATGGGGTTCATCCTTGGCCCACCGATGGAATACGCCTTTGGCCAGACCGTCGCGATGACCAATGGCGAGGCGGTGAATTTCTTTCTGACCGAACGCCTTGGCGCGATGCTGGTCCTGATTGCAGCCCCTGTCATCGGCTATCTGCTGTGGCGGCGGATGCAGACCGTCACGGTGGGCGGCCACTGAGAGTACACAATGCCCCGCGCGCAGATCGCATCACCGCCGCGGGGTCAAAAAAGAGCGATGCAAAAAGGGAGTTGAGGAATGCTGAGATCCACAATCAAGAAAACAGCCGGATTGCTGACCGGCGCAGGCCTGGCGCTGGGCCTGTCCGTTGGCGCGGCTATGGCGGAATACCCCGAAAAGCCGATCACAATGGTGATCCCGCTGGGCGCCGGTGGCAGCCACGATCTGAACGCGCGGGTGATCACCTCGATCATTCCAACCTATCTCAATCAGGCGATGATCGTGCGTCTGACGCCGGGAGCTGGTGGTCAGAAGGGCACACAAGAGGTCGCGAATGCAGCGGCTGATGGTTACACCCTGCTGTTCACACACAACTACATCGACATGCTGCAACAGCATGTGGAAAACCTGCCCTATAAGCCGGGTGAGGATTTCGTGCCCGTGGCCCGCGTGAACTATGCGCCCATCGCGGTCATTGTGCGGGGCGACAGCCCTTACAAGACTATGGATGACCTTGTTGCGGCCTCCAAGGCCAATCCGGGTGGCATCCAGATGGCCCATTCCGGCAACTGGGGTGCGTTGTTCGTGCCTGCAGCGCAGATGATGAAGGCGCTGGATATGCAGTGGAACCTCGTGCCTTACCAAGGGGGTGGCCCCGCTATGCAGGCGCTGCTGTCTGGTGATGCGGATGTGACCATGGGTTTCCCCTCGACCATTTCGGCCCAAGTTGAAAGCGGCGATCTGCGGGTGCTGGCCACGGCTGGTGCGACGCGCATCTATGACGATGTGCCAACATTCGCAGAGGTCGGAGTTCCCGGTGACGTCGGCTTTATGCACCGTGTTGTGCTGGCCCCTGCTGGCACACCCCAAGAGGTGCTGGATACTTTGACAGCAGCCTTTACGGCGCTGGGCGAAGACAAGACCTTTACCCGTATGATGGGTCGTCTGGGCGAGTCGATCGATATCATCGACGGTCCTGCCTATGAGGCAATGCGTGTCGAACAGGACGCGGCCTACAAGTCGCTGGTCGAGTCGCTGACCTCGCAGTAAGATACCGCGCAAAGAAAAAAGAGGGTGGCGCAGGTCTTGCGCCACCCTTTTCATTTAGAGGGGATCTATTCCCAAACCCGCCGCCAGTTCATCCAGTTGCGCCTTTAACGCCGCCGCCATGGGAATGCCGTTTGCGGTGCGCTCGCGGGTCACCTTGTCCAGCCGCTCTCCGGGCAGACGGATTTTGGACACTCCGGTCATTTTAGGCGCAGATTTCATCTCGTCCCAAACAGTGTCTATACTGGCGCGGAACTTGTCCGGATCGGCGAACGCCTTGATATCCAGCGCCAGAATGAACTGACCAGTGTTCGAAACGGATGTATCATCGGCGTTGAAATCAATCACATCCCGACCAAAGGCCGCCCCGTTCAGCGTGCCTGCTAAAATCCCAAAGATCAGCGCCAGACCGTATCCCTTGGCCCCGCCAATCGGCAACAAGAACCCTTCGGACGCGCGGGTCGGATCGGTCAAAGGATTGCCATCGCGGTCGATCATCCAGCCCTCTGGCATCATCTCGCCCCGTTGCGCGGCGGTCTTGACCTTGCCATAGGCGGCGACCGTCGTGGCCATATCCAGCACAATCGGCGGATATTTCGCGCCCGGAATCGCCACGGCTATGGGATTGGTACTAAGCAACATCTCTGTGCCCCCCCAAGGTGGCAGGTGATTTGCGCTGCCAACGGCCACATAAAGCCCGATCATATCGCGTTTCAGCGGCATCATCGCATAAAGCGAGGCGGGCCCCGCGTGGTTGGAATAGCGCGCGCCGACCCAAGCGACGCCTGTGGTCTCTGCCTTTTTCATCGCCAGTTCCGTGGCGTGATGCATCACCAGATGCCCCATACCGTTATCGCCATCGACCAGCGCGGTGGCGGCGCGATCCTCTAGAATGCGGAACTTGGGCGTCTTGTTTACGCCGCCCGCCTGAATCCGGCGGATATATTGCGGCAGGCGAAACGCGCCGTGACCATCCTGCCCGATCAGATCGGCCTGCGCCATCAGCGTGGCCGTGGTCTGCGCATCCTGTTCGGGAATGCCAACAGAGATAAAAGCGCGCGCAATAAAGGCTTGCAGCGACGCGTGAGAGATGGGGATCGGTGGGGCGGACATAGGCTTGCCTCTTGTGATATGAGTTTAGGGACGGGTGAAGTGATGAGGGGCTGGTTGTGACACTGCATCCAGAATAGGCGGGTCACCAGATTTGCGGTGCCTCGGTGGCCTTGTGATCAGGCTCACCGCGGTGTTAAGTGCCAAATGGTTGACCATTTGAAAATTCCATGACATTTTTCTGTTATATCCAGACTATCGGATGTGTTTTATCTCGGCACTTGTTTTCTTGAGTGAATTTGAAAAAACAGATCGTGCAGAATGGGGATTAAAGGGGTGAATTGGTAAATCAATGGAAGACAAGGTTCATACCCGGCTGCGCTCTTGGATTGCCTCCTCTGGCCTCAAGGAGGGCGCGCGCCTTCCTGCAGAAAGAGAGCTGGCGATGACGCTGGGCGTGACGCGGGCCGAATTGCGCAAGGCCCTCTTGGTGATGGAGGTGGACGGACGGCTGGAACGCGGCGTCGGACGCGGGACATTTCTGGCCAAACGTCCCGCCACGACGCGCGTCTTTTCCACCGCCTCTGGTACAGCCGCTTTGGCCGAACGCACAGGCCCGCACGAGGCGATGACCGCACGTATCGCGCTGGAACCGGAACTGGCGGCGATGGCCGCGATCCATGGTTCGCCCTTGCAATTGCGCGAACTGCGCGCTTTGGCCAATGCCATGCGGGCGGCAAGTAGCTGGGCGAAATACGAAAAGCTGGACGCGGATTTCCATGATCTGATCGCGCAGGCCTCGGGGAATTCCCTGCTGCATGAGGTGCATAAGATCATCAACGGGGTGCGTTTGGTGGTGGTTTGGGGGCGACTGAACACGCCTGACGCCGCGCCAAGTCCGGAATACCATTCGTTTGATGAGCATGACGAAATCGCGCAAGCACTAGAAGTGCGTGACGGCGCATGGGCGCATCGGGCGATGAAGGCGCATCTGACCTCGACCCTGAACACGATGACGCTCGGGGCGGGCGGATAGGGCGGGATTTTTCGCCCGCCAGCGCTGGAAACAGAGAGAATTCGCTTCATTTGTCCGGACAAAGTGATAATCTGCAGTCCATAACAGTATTCAAACGGGAAGCAAAATCATGCGGCAGGTCGAAGTAGCAGTTATCGGATGTGGGTGGTGTGGCGGTATCCGCGCGGAAACTCTGGCGAAATCCGCGCTGGTGGATCGTCTGCACATTTGCGAGATTAAGCCAGAGCGTCTGGCAGAGGTCAAGGCGCTGACCAACCCGGCCACAGCAACGCTGGACTATCAGGATATCATCGCCAACCCGGCGATTGAGGTAGTCTATATTTCGACTGCACCTGAGGGGTCCCACTACCCTATCGCGCGCGATTGTCTGAAGGCGGGCAAGCATGTGTTGCTGGAAAAACCCATCGCGATTGAACTGTGGGAGGCGGATGAGTTGATCGCGATTTCCCGCGAAAAGGGCGTCAAATTCACCATCGGTTATTCGCAGCGATTCAACCCCAAAATCGCCTATGCCAAAAAGTCCATCGCAGAGGGCAAACTGGGCAAAGTGGTCAACGTCATGGTCAGCCGCCACCTGTCGCGCACCTTGGGCAAAAAGATCGCCAATCGCGTGAAACTGTCGCCTGCGGCGATGGAATCAACGCATGATCTTGACTTTGTCATGTGGCTGCTCGCGCCCGCTAAGCCCTTGAAAGTATACTCACAAGGCGCTTATGGTTATATGAAGGATCTGAACGGATCCTATGATTGCATGTGGTCCACAGTCACCATGGATGACGGCACTTTGGTTGTCGTGGGGGGCGGCTGGAACCTGCCGCCAAGCTATCCCAATTACTGCGGAACGTGGATTGAAATCACTGGCACCGAAGGCGCGTTGATTCTGGATGACACCTCGCGTGACAACTGGCTGAACACCGTCGCAGAGGGCACGCAGTACCCTATGTCGACCATGCCCGGAGAGCATGTGGATCATATGTTCGCAGGGCAAATGGGGCCAGAGACGCTGCATTTCCTAGAGGCCGTTCTGCTGGACACAGCGCCCATGGTCGCGCCGGAACATGCGCGAATGGTGATGGAATGCTATAACGCGGCCGATATTTCCGCCGAGACCGGAGAGGTCGTGGGCCTGCCCTTGTCGAACTCGTCCCTGGCGCAATTGGCGGATATGAAAGCTGCGCAATGAGCCAAGCAAAGCGGCCAAAAGTCGGGGTGATCGGCCTTGGTCAAATGGGCCAGGGGATTGCGCGCAATCTGGATCGCTCTGGCCTTTTGGTGGCGGCGTCTGATCATGCAGAGGGGGCATTCGAAAAGGTTGGCCTGTCTGCGTCAGCCCTCAATTTGTCCGGACAAAGTCTGAGTGATCAGATCGACGTTTTGCTTTGCGCTGTGCCCTCGACCACAGAAATCGACGCGGCGCTGTCCCGATGCAGGGCAGAGCGCGGTCAGCTTGTCGTCGATCTTACGACCTCGGACCCAATGCGCAGCCGCGCTTTGGCCGAGGATCTGGCGCAGCGTGGCTTTCGCTATCTGGACGCGGCCATGACCGGAGGCGCGGCAGGTGCCGATGCGGGAACACTGACCCTGATGGTTGGCGGGGATCCCGCGGATCTTGCCAATGCCCAACCGGTGTTTGATGTGATCGCCAATCAGGTCTTTCATCTTGGCCCCGTCGGAGCCGGCCATGCGATGAAACTGGTGCATAATATGATCCTGCACAGCAGTTTCATGGCGACGTGCGAAGGTCTGCGGTTGGCCGACCGCGCCGGGCTTGACCTCGACACAGCCGTCGCGGTGCTGAATGCAGGCAATGCGCGCAGCTTTGTGACAGAGGTCCGCTTTCCCCGCGATATCCTGAGCGGGACGATGAACGCACGCTCTGTCGTGGGCAATCTGGAAAAGGATCTGGGGCTTGCGGTCGGGTTTGCCACCGCAAATGGCGCGCCGGTGCCCTATGGCACGATGACTCACCGGCTTTTGGCTGGCGCGCTGGCGCAGGGGCAGGGGAAAGCGGATTTCTCACAACTTTTTCCTTTGTATGAAGAACTTGCGACCAAGATGGAGCAAAAGCCATGACGCAGATCGGGCTCTTTGGGCTGGGGTTGATCGGGCAGGCCCTGACGCGTCGTTTGATCGCTGCCGGATATTATGTGGTCGGCCATGATCCCAACCCGGCGGCGGTGCTGGCTTTTAAAGAACTGGGCGGGTATGGCGTCACCTCGGCAGAGGTTTGGCAAGCCTCGACGATTCTGACGGCGGTGTTTGATACGGGCCAATTGGGGCAGGTGATCGCCTCTGCCCCGGATGGCACTGGGGCTGTTGTGATCTCGACCAGCACTTGCGATCCAGAGGCGATGCCGGATTTGTCCCGCCTTGCCAAAGCCAAGCAGATCGACCTGATCGAGGCGCCATTGTCCGGCACCAGCAAGGATCTGGCCAATGGCAATGCGGTGTTTTTGCTGGGCGGCGAGGCCTTGGTCTGCGCTGCGCAGTCTGCGCTGTTTGATGCTTTGGGGCGGGGGCATCATTATCTTGGCGAGATCGGACAGGGCAATCGCGCCAAGCTGGCGGTTAATCTGGTTCTGGGCCTGAACCGGGCGGCTTTGGCCGAAGGACTGTCTTTGCAACGGG
>Ga0213861_10004196_pt1 | contig 11811 bp, 12 predicted proteins | sample PICome_4_FD_160110 | JGI IMG/M metagenome (GOLD analysis project Ga0213861, IMG submission 160110) | Coastal seawater microbial communities near Pivers Island, North Carolina, United States - PICO131 | ecosystem: Environmental > Aquatic > Marine > Coastal | place: USA: North Carolina...
CGTCCAGGCCGGAGCAGGTGTTGTTGCCGATAGCAATCCTACCTACGAATACGAAGAAACCGTCAACAAATCCATGGCCATCATCCGCGCCATCGGGCTAGCAAAGACCATAGGACTAACAGAGACCACAGGACTAACAGAGACCACAGGTCCGACAAAGACCCTTGCTTAAGTGAAGTAATTCACCGTTCACTATTCAAAATTCACTATTCAAATGCTCCTCGTTATCGATAACTACGACTCCTTCACCTACAACCTCGTGCAGTACTTTGGCGAGCTTGGCTCGGAAATGAAGGTGGTTCGCAATGATGCTATGAGCATCGACGAAATCCGCGAACTCGCCCCCGAGCGCATTTGCATCTCCCCTGGCCCCTGCACGCCAAACGAAGCTGGCATCAGTTGTGATGTCATCCGCGAGTTTGGTGACTCCACTCCCATCCTCGGCGTCTGCCTCGGCCACCAGTCCATCGGCCAAGTTTTTGGAGGTGAAGTCGTCCGCGCAGAACACCTCATGCATGGCAAAACATCCCCTGTTTTCCATACTGGCAAAAGTGTTTTCGCCGGCCTTCCCAGCCCGATCACAGCCACTCGCTACCACTCCCTCATCGTCAAGCGCGACACCTTGCCCGATTGCCTAGAGATCACCGCGGAAACTGAGAATGGCACCATCATGGGCCTCATGCACAAGGAGCTTCCTATCCACGGCGTTCAGTTCCACCCCGAGTCCATCCTCACCGAAGACGGTATGAAGATGCTGGAAAACTTCCTGCGTAACTGAAGACGAGAATTCGCTTTCGTGCATGAAGCGGTTGAGGACCTCGTGCTCGAGAAATGGCCCGTATCTCCGCGTCATCGGGCTAGCCGAATTAAGGGAAGACGCCGCGCAGTTCGTAAACGTTGTCAATATGCTCGATAGCAGATGCGTAGGACGCGACGCGCATGCTGCAGTCCAGTCGTTGGGACATTTCAAGGACACGTTCGGCGGATCGGGTCATGGTTTTCTTGAGCAGTTCGTCGACGACCTCCTCGTCCCATGTCTCCGATTGCCGGTTCTGCTTCCATTCAAAATAACTGACCGTAACACCACCCGCGTTGCATAAAATAGCAGGCAGCACCTCAACACCTTTATCTAATAAGTAGCGCTCAGCATGAGGAGTGGTAGGGGCGTTTGCTCCTTCGACCAGCACTTTACAATGCATACGCTCCGCGTGTTCCAGATCGACCATCTGCTCAAGGGCGGCAGGTATAAAGAGATCGACGGGGGTTGAATAGAACGTGACCTCGTCGACGGCATCGGCGTCAGCAAAATCTTTAACCCCTCCTGTGGCAAGGACGTGTGCTGCGAGTGCCTCAGCATCGATTCCACTGGTGTTGAGAATCGCACCGGTGTGATCCATCACTGCTTTAAGTGTCGTGCCTCGTTCTTGTAGCAGGCGTGCGGTCCATGAGCCGACGTTACCGTAACCGATGAGGCTGCAGGTAACCTTGTTCAGCTCGATACCCATGCCAGGGAGTAATGCATCAAGAACATAGACAAGACCTTGACCCGTGGCCTTTTCGCGACCTGCTGATCCGCCGAACTCAAGAGGCTTGCCGGTGACAACTCCGCGGGCAATGACCTTGCTCGAGGACTCTGCGAAGTTAATATAAGTGTCAGCCATCCATGCCATCACTTGAGCGTTGGTGCCGACGTCTGGGGCGGGAATATCGTAGTCGGGGCCGATATTGTCGCCCAGAGCGGAGGTCATGCGTCGGGTGACGCGCATGAGCTCATCTTTACTGAAATCGCGCGGATTGATGCGCAGCGCGCCTTTAGCACCGCCGAAAGGGAGGCGAGCGAGGGCACACTTCATGGTCATGAGTAGAGCGAGGGTTTTAACTTCATCGAGTTTGACTTCGGGATGGTAGCGAATGCCGCCTTTGTAGGGACCGAGCACGTTGTTGTGCTGCACGCGGTAAGCTTTGAGTAGTTTCCATGTGCCGTCGTCCATTTCGACCGGACAGTGCACCATGATCTCGTTTTTTGGCTGTGTCAGCATCAGCTTCAGCCGCTGGGGCACGTCCAGTGCATCAGCTGCCTCAAGAACAGAACCGATGGTTTGGAAGTAGAGGTTGTGCTCGTCGTAAATTTCTTCCAGTTCATGGAAGATTTCACGTGCGGATTGGCAGGCTGTGGTGTCGCATTTCTCCATAACGGTGAACACTAGCTTGCTGGCAGACTCTGACAAGCCTGCTTGATGGAAAACACCAAGGGGTCAGCCGCTTCGCGGAATGGTGGATTTTGAATATTGAGTGATCAATGAAAGAGTAGACTAGACACGAACGAGTATCATAAGAGGTTCGAAGCGGTAGATCTCGGGGCGAAAAAGGGTCACGTTTGGAGATGAAGCTTCTCACTGCCTAAAATTATATTCATCATGAATCACTGAATACTTGGCAATGTGAATGTGGGTGCCAATAATGCTGGAGAATTTCCTTCGGAAACAGTTATCCGTTCATCGCTGTCGGTTATCAGATATTGGAGGGCCCACAACTACAATGGGAACTGAACACTTGAAACTCGATACCATTCTCTCCGCTCTCCCTGAGTCAAAACTCCGGCACGACGGTGGCTGGTTGTTTTCACCGAAGCCACTGCCCTTAGATAAAAAAACCGCCAAGGCACTCACCCAGCTTGGCCATCCGCTGGCACAATTTCAGAAGGCATCCGACTCACTCTACCAACGCAGCGTCAAAGGCAAACTGCCCAGCTGGATCCACTGCCTGCTTGACGCCGGTAAACCGCACTGGCTGATCGATGCTCAACGCTCCCCTGCCCTGCGGGACAAAATGCCCCGCGTCATCCGGCCCGACCTGATCCTCACCGGCAAGGACGGAGACGACACCCAAAGCAGCTTCGCCCTCACCGAGCTCGACTCCGTTCCCGGCGGCATGGGCATCACCCTTTGGTTATCGCGCTTCTACAGCGAACACGGCTTTGATATTTTGGGAGGCGGAAACGGCATCCGTGACGGTTTCCAAAACCTGTTTCCTACCGAAGGTGGGCGCATTCTTATCAGTGACGAATCAGAGGACTACCGGCCCGAGATGGAATGGCTCGCAGAACAATGCTCTGACATCGTGGCAAGGCACGCCGAAACCGACGACGGGTCCGACAGCCCGGCTTACCGATTCTTTGAATGGTTCGACTGGCAAAATATCGCCCCGATCAAAAAACTTGCTGCCTCCACCAGCCTCACTTCCCCCTGCAAACCCCACCTGGAGGAAAAGCTCTGGCTTGCGCTGCTCTGGTCACCCTCCCTCAGAGGCATTTGGGAAAAAGAACTCCGCAGTAATCACCTCAAACGACTGCGCGAGATTGTGCCCTTTGGCTGGGTCGTCGACCCCGCGCCACTACCCCCTCAGGCTGCCTTACCCCGCCTCAACGTGCACTCTTGGGACGAAGTAGCCGATTTCAGCCAGAAAGAACGTCACCTGGTTTTGAAAATCAGCGGCTTCTCCGAACTCGCCTGGGGATCACGCGGTGTTCACGTCGGCCACGACATGCCTGGCAACGAATGGCGTGAGCAGATCGAAGCTGCCACCGCAGCCTTCAACGACCAACCCCGGATGATGCAGCAGTATCATTCTGGAAAAATCATCAACCACCCCTACTTCGACCCCGATACCGGTGAACAACGCATGATGAGCGGACGCGCTAGGCTTTGCCCCTACTTTTTCGCAGATCGTGATGGTCGCACCAGCTTTGGCGGCTGCCTCGCAACCATCGTTCCTGCCGATAAAAAGAAAATTCATGGCATGAAAGATGGGATTTTGGTGCCTTGTTGCCATGAATGAGGCCCATCGGCCTCATTATTTAACGAGTCCAAATTAAATTACTTAAGAGCAAGCCATCTTCCATTTTTTTGGCCCAGAAGATTAAAATTACCTTGTCAAAATAGGGCACATCCCCTACCCCACCTCCATCCTTCGTAACGCCACCGCTTCAACTACGGGAAATTGAAGGACTTAACCTAAAGCGCGGCGGATTTCCCAACCTACCAGAGCCATCCTGAATTAAGGAAGGACACCCAATAAAACAATGGTCAACGAATTGATTAACGAAATGGTCGACGCTGGAGTTCACTACGGACACCAGACCCGCAAATGGAACCCAAAAATGAAACCCTACCTCATGAAGGATAAGGGTGGGATCTACATCATCAACCTCGAGGAAACAGTAAAATGCCTCGACAAAGCCTCTGATTTCCTCGGCGAAGTTACAGCAAAGGGAGGGAAAGTCCTCTTTGTTGGTTGCAAACGCCAAGCTCAAGATTCCGTGGCAGAAGCGGCAGAAGCCATTGGTCAATACTATGTTAATCACCGTTGGCTTGGTGGAACTTTAACCAACCTTGCCACCATCCGCCGTTCTGTCGAACGCCTGAAGTATCTTGAAGATATCGAAAAGTCACCCGACTCTAAGAAAATGTCCAAGAAAGAACTTTCTGCCCTTGGACGTGAGCGCACCAAACTGCTTCGCAACCTTCGCGGTATCCGCGATATGGAAAAACTTCCTGCTGCCATGGTCATTGTGGACTCCGCACGTGAGACCATTGCTGTTGCAGAAGCGCGTCGCCTCAACATTCCAGTCATCGCCATCGTTGACACCAACGCCGACCCTACCGTCATCGACTATCCATTACCTGGCAATGATGACGCAACTCGCTCCATCCGCCTTTTGCTTCAGAATCTCGTCGATTCAATGGTTGTCACTAAGGACTAATACCTCTCCAATAACGAACTCAAATTACCTACTACCATGGCAATTACCGCATCTGCTGTTCAAGAGCTCCGCAAGGTCACTAACGCCGGCATGATGGCTTGTAAAAAAGCCCTCACCGAGACCGATGGCGACATGGACGCTGCCGTCAAACTCCTCCGCGAAAAAGGAATCGTCAAGTCCGCTGGTCGTTCAGACCGTGAGACCTCTGAAGGCCTGATCGCCGCCCACGTCTCCGAAAATGCTGACAGCGGGGTGCTCGTTGAGATCAACTGTGAAACAGACTTTGTTGCTAAGAACGAAGACTTTGGAGCTTTTGTCTCTGATATTACCAAAACCATCGCTCAGTCCGATGCCGTTGACGCGGAGTCCGCTGCTGGCCTTGCCTACGGTGACGGCACGATCCAAGATGCTCTAGGCGCTAAGTTCTCTGAGCTTGGTGAAGTCATCAAGGTAAAGCGTATCACTCGCTACACTGCCGAAGGAAACGGCGCCATCTCAAGCTACATCCACATGGGTGGCAAGGTTGGCGTTCTCCTCGAGCTTAGCGCAGAAAACGCAGACACCAAGGACAGCGATACCTTCAAGCAGCTCTCTCGTGATATCTGTCTGCACATTGCGGCACTCAACCCCTCCGGTCTGACTCGCGATGACATCGACGCCTCTACCATCGAAGAAGAAAATGAAATCAATCGCAAACAGCTCGAAGCTGAAGGCAAGCCTGCCGAAATCATCGAGAAGATCCTCATCGGCAAAATCAACAAGTACTTCTCGGAGTCCTGTCTCATTGACCAAGCCTTTGTCAAAGATGATAAGGTGAGCGTGAAACAACACGTCGCTGCCCAGAGCAAAGAGATTGGTGACAATATCAACATCGTCCGTTTTGCCCGCTTCAATGTCGGCGCATAACTAAACGGCTCAATCCTATCTTACCAACCCACCTTGCCTTGTGCCAGGTGGGTTTTTCTTTCTTTGCTAACTCCTATTACGCTTTCGATAGTCCGGCTTGCCGGTTTTCTTCGCTGATTTTTTAGCAGCGCTACGTCCCGATTTCTCAAAACGATCACTCGAGTGGCGCTTGGGCTTAGCTTGCTGAGGCCTTCTCCCCTTTGGTTCCTCAGGTGCGGGAACCTTGTAGTTGAAATCATCAGCAAACCGCTTGGCCAGAGTCTTGCCGATATGGCGCTCAAGCTTCTTTAACCGTTCACCATCGTACGATGTCACAAAGCTCAGAGCGCATCCTTCATTGCCAGCTCTACCGGTGCGCCCAATGCGGTGAATGTAATCGTCACTCTGCAGCGGGAAATCAAAGTTGATCACATGCGTAACGTCTGGGATATCCAAGCCACGTGCAGCAATATCGGTGGCCACCAGCACCCTAATCTTGCTTGCCTTAAAATCGCGCAGTGTCCGTGTTCGGTGATTTTGTGACCGGTCACTATGGATCGCCTCAGCAGAGATCCCAGCACCATGCAATTCCTTTGCCAAGTCATCGGCATCCTCTCGCGTTCTTACAAAAGCGATGACGGAGAAGAACTTGTGATCCTCTAGCAAGTGCTTGAGTAAATCAGTCTTGAGATGCTGCTCCACAGGATAGAGAAACTGTTTCACGGTCTCTGCCGGGTTACTGCGGTCCCCGACCTCAATGGTCACCGGATCTTTCAGTGTCTTCTTTGCCAAACGCTCGACTTGTGGAGGTAGCGTGGCGGAAAACAGCAAGCTCTGACGGCGTTTGGGCAGGCTTGCGGTAATGGCCTCAATATCGGGCATAAATCCCATATCCAGCATCCTGTCGGCTTCATCAAGAACAAGGTGGGTAAGTTTACCAAAACTACAATGCCCAGCCTCCATCAGCGCCATAAGTCGTCCTGGTGTGGCAATGACAATATCAACATTACTCTGAAGCTTTTCGATCTGATGTCTCTCGCTAGCCCCACCGATCACTATCGCCGTGCGTAGATTGGTGTATTTGCCATAGGTGCGGATGCTCTCGTTAATTTGAGCCACCAACTCGCGAGTGGGTGCGATGATCAAAACCCGAGTGCCACGTGTCGATAGCTCATGCGTCTTCTGTGCCAGCTCTGAGAGCAGCGGCAGGGTAAATGCTGCTGTCTTTCCGGTACCCGTCTGCGCCAGCCCTATGAGATCCTTACCCTCAAGGATAGCAGGAATAGTTTTTGCCTGAATCGGGGTGGCCTTGCTGTAACCAGCATCATCAATCGCATCTAAAATACGTTTATGAAGACCTAATGCATGAAATGACATACCCGCTCACTAAGGGTGAATCGGCAAACTTCAAGAACTATTTCACTCGCCAGCCCCATGAATGAAGTGAATTGGCTGCTTTTTCATAGCCAAAATCTTCGTTTTCCGACCCTAGTAATAAGGCTTAAGCATCAGGTAGCAAACTGGTCCCGTAGCTGCAACATACAGCCACAGCGGAAACACCCAGCGCGCCATTTTCCGGTGACGCGCAAAGTGATTGGTATGGCCAAGAGATAGAGTGATCAGAATAAACGGCAAACTTACCGCCGCCAGCAGAATGTGACTACCCAAGATAATCAGGTAAACATTACGCACCATGCCCTCGCCACCATGCCTCACCTCCTGCTGGGTGCCATGATAGGTGACATAGCTGAGCAAAAATAATACCGAAAAACCAACCGCAAAGCCGATCGCTCGCCTGTGCAGAGTAATGTTTTTGTTTTTTACCGCAACGACAGCCACCAAAAGGCTGATCGTTACTAGCGTGTTGAGGATCGCATGTAAGGGCGGCAACAAGGGCAGCTCCATGCCGATATCAAGCTTGTATCTGCCCATCACCACAACGAGAGCAAACACCATAACACTGAGCACCCATGAAATAAACACAAGCTTCCTCAGCAAGGCCGTATTAGGCTCGCGCTCGAGATAGTTATTTAGATCCTGATTACCCGACATCGCTCTACTTTTGTTCCAGTAATGACTCGACGGTAAAGTGTAACTTCCCCTCTTCACCTTTCAAAAACGCCTCGCCTTTTTTGCGGGCATTGTAAAGATCGTGCCTTGTGACCATCGAGAGATTCCTATCATAAACGGCAATCGACATATCATGTTCAAAAGCACCGAGCCTTGCAGCCTCGTCCGGATCACTACGCTTCACAATTGACTGATACTTCATCTCGTTGACCATATAATCGGTAAGAGCCGTGGCATCGCCGGTCAAAAACCACCAGTTATTGCTATCGGCTCCTAGAGCCTCTGCATAGGATTTCATCTGCTCTACCCCATCGGTAACAGGGTCCACTGTGATGCAAACAACCACAAAATCGGGATTGTCCTTATACTTGTCATAGAGTGTTTTCAGCCCCTGGGAGTTGCGTTTAGCACACATCGGGCAACTCGCATAAAATTGGGCAAATGCCCATACCTTACCCTTGAGCTCGGATATCTTCACATCTCTGCCATCCTGACGTTTAAGAACCAAATCCTTTTTCAGACTCAGCAAAGGCGCTGAGATGCCTTGCTCAACATACTGCGGTTTCTCAAGCGGCGTCGGCTTAGGGCGGATCAACCATGTGATCAAAAGGATCAGTATGGAAAGAGCTGCCGCGCTAACGTAAATCGTCGTTATTTTTTGTTTATCAGTCATTCTCTGCTTCCTGTTTTAGTTTCACTCAGAACAAAGTCAGTGTTCGTGTAGAGGGTTTTTTTAAGTTCATCAACCGCATGGAGCGCTGATCCAAATTTCTCAACATCCTTGAGCTCAGGCTTCTCTATCAGTAATTCACGCGCAGCGTCCTCAAACTGTTCCGCCTCACGGAAATCATAGCGCTGACGGATATGCATGCCTCGATCTATAAGAGCAATCTGTGAGGGGAATGTCCACTTACCGGCCTGGTCTCCCGAAGACCGCTCAGAAACAAGACCCAGTCGCAATTGATCTTTAATATAACCTCTCTGCTTCTTGGTATCCCCAGTTGTCAAAAACCACCACCTCTGATCATCAATACCCAATTGATCCATGGCGCGCTTGAGATCCTCGGGGTTCACCCCTTGGTCAACGCCGTTGATGGAAACAGCGACAAATCTCAAGTTATCGTTGCCCTCATAATGTTCGGCGATTTCTTTCATCATCGCTATGGCGTGCTTGTTTTCATCAAGCTGTTTCACACACACAGGAATGACAAACCAGACCTTGCCTTCAAGATCATAAGTGGCAACCAGCTTTCCCTCCTGATTCTTCGCCGCAAAATTTCGACTAATCTTTGTGGTGATTGGAGGTCTACCTTGGTTCTCCTCCGCCTTCTGCTTGGACTTAGTAAAATAAGCACTTAAAACAACCACAGCACCAATGACCATGATGCCTACTAGTTTCAATGCTGTGCGGCGTAGCTCTGCTGGATTTCTTTCAGCTGGTTCCATATCCATGGTCAAATTTGTGTCTGTTTTGATAACGCGCGCACCCTAGCCTTGCTTCCAGCCGATGGCAAGTAATCCAAGTGCTAACGGCAGATAAAGCAAGGTATAGAGGAATAATTTCTGCGCTGCTTTGCGATCACCTGCAGCAGAAAACTTAAAACACAACCACAACATGATCATACCCACGAGAGATCCGCCCACCAGCCAGCTTACGCCGGCATAGCCAAGCCACCAGCCAAGAGGCACCAATAAAATGAGCAATACCGTAAAGCCCGCTGCAATCGCAGCCGCCTTTTTTCCAGATACGTCACCGTTGGTCCACATCACATAACCTGCCTCCTCATACTGCTCACGCACCATCCAGCTGATGGCGACAAAATGAGGCATCTGCCACAGAAATAAGAGAGCAAACAAATACCAACTTTGCCCATCCGCCCAGCTACCACCAGCACCACCCGCCTGAGCTACTGCAGCCCAGCCAATCATCGGAGGAATCGCTCCGGGAACTCCACCTAAAAGTGTATTCGTCGAGCTACGCCGTTTCAGTGGAGTGTAGAGAAACACATAGACGCCCAGCGCAATCGCCGCCAAATAAGCCGAGGCCGGACTCACTTTCAAAGCAAGGTGGATAATGCCAAATGCGGACAAAGCCCATCCGATACCAAAAGCATTCACCGGAATCATTCGCCTAGCGGGAAGCGGACGGTCAGCCGTGCGTTTCATCCTGGCATCCTCCTCGATTTCCATCAGCTGATTAAAGGCTGCTGATCCAAAAGCAGTGCATGCCGTGCCAATCAAGGTATGAAAGAGTAACCAGCCATCATAGAGCCACACACCATGGAAGTACTTGGCCCCGAGCAAGTAACCAAACAAGGTGGTAATAATGACAAAGGTGTTTAAGTTCACCTTGGTCAGCGTGATCAGATCATCTTTGAGCGTTGGCGGCCTATCGTCTTTTTTCTTTCGTGCCATGGAAAATGTGCGCGTTAGTTAATGTGCGCTTTGGTATTTATACGCTTTGGAGTAGCGCTAGCCCCTTACTGCTCTGGATGAGCCATTTTGTCCACTGCTTCTTCACTACCATAGACCATCAGGGTGTCTCCTGATTGAAGAACCTCATTCTTATTGGGTGTTCCCACAAAGGAACCATTGGCCTTGGTAATGCCCAAAATGACAATGCCTTGGTCATTGGGTCGCGATTGATGGAGCGCCTTACCCTCGAATGGATGACCCATACCAATCTTAAAATCAGAAACACAATATCCATGTTCCACTTTAAGTAATAGTTCGTAATCCAATGCCCTTACCACACCCGCACGCTCCAAAGAGTAACGCATCACACCATCCAGCGGCCTGCGGATAAAACCGGTGCTGGCCAACACGTAAAGCACCAGAATACCGAGTAGCACAATACCTAGAATCGAAAAAAGCGCAGCAGCGCCCTCATCGCCTTTACTGACAAAAGTAACAATCAGCGTAGCTAAGGCCGATGTCAGGCCAATGTTACCCGCAATGATCAAATGAAGAATAATCCGTCGCCTCACCCTGTGGCCAACGACCATTTCAGCTTCAGACGTCGTAAAACCAACCCCAAAAAATGCCGACGCGGCTTGAAACCTGGCTGCAGATATGGACATCCCCGTTAACACCAAGGCATTGGTCCCTACGCGCACAATAAGCAATGAGACAAAAACAATCGTTAATAGAGCTAATAAAGATCCCATGACATCTTTTTTTATAGGTGAATCGGCCAAACCAAAAGCTCAAATGGAATTCGAGGCGATTTACTCACTTCTCTGTTGTCTTTCACTGCCCCAAAAAACAAATCCCTTGAGCCCCCCCATCCCAACAAAGAGCTCTGATTAATTGATAAAGAACACTTTGAAACTAAGGGGACTTTAGCTCTTTTCCTCCTTTTGCCTTGCCCCGCTCCCGTAGTGATGGCATTATGTTATATTATAAACATTTGTACGCTTGCCTATTTTTCGTCCTCTCATTCAGGAGGCATAGGTTGCGTCTCATCCGTTTAACGCCAACAAACTAATGACCATTCAACGGTCATTTCTCCACCCAAATAAAACAAACCTACAAACTACTATGGAAGTATCAGATCCCATTACATCTGTTCTATCAAACAAGAGCTCAAAACTCTGGACCATCAGCCCTGAAGCAACCGTCTTCAACGCTATTGAAAAAATGTCAGAATGCAACGTAGGCGCACTACCCGTCATCGACGATGGCGCCCTCATCGGCATCATCTCCGAGCGTGATTACACCCGCAATGTCATCCTCAAGGGGAAATCATCACACGACATCGATGTTCGCTCTATTATGACGAGCACACTTGTCACCATCAAAGAGGGCGACTCTGTAGCACACAGCCTACAAACCATGACTCAAAAACGCGTGCGCCACCTTCCCGTCGTTGCAGAGGGCGAACTCGTCGGCATCGTCACCATCGGCGACCTCGTCAAGTGGACCATTTCCGCTCAAGATGCGCTCATCGGTCAGCTGGAAGGTTACATCCAAGGCGGCTACCCGGGGTAAGCAGCCCCCATAATACCCCCCACCTCAAAACAAATACCTCACAGGTTCATTTGAGCTGAGCAATTCAAGCTACTCCCAACGATCCCCGGAAAAAAGAATCTTGT
>Ga0213861_10004199_pt1 | contig 11809 bp, 10 predicted proteins | sample PICome_4_FD_160110 | JGI IMG/M metagenome (GOLD analysis project Ga0213861, IMG submission 160110) | Coastal seawater microbial communities near Pivers Island, North Carolina, United States - PICO131 | ecosystem: Environmental > Aquatic > Marine > Coastal | place: USA: North Carolina...
AAAAAAGCGACACCAGCAGGATTTGAACCTACGCGGGCATAGCCCAACAGATTTCAAGTCTGTCTCCTTAACCGCTCGGACATAGTGTCATAAATTGCAAGGTAGATTTGGTAGACTTAACGCGCCTAACGTAATACAAAAATAATTAATTGCTGTCATCTACCAAAAAAAATTTTATATAAATACCCCCTGTGGGGCTTGAACCCACGACCCTCAGATTAAAAGTCTGATGCTCTACCGACTGAGCTAAGGGGGCGTAATGGTTTCCATTTTTAAGTCTGGACCAACGACTAAAGCCTCCTGCGGGGCTTGAACCCGCGACCCTCGGATTACTAAACACCATAGGTGCCAAATAAAAGTCCGATGCTCTACCGACTGAGCTAAGGAGGCGAAATGGATTCCATTTTTTAAGTCTGGACCAACGACTAAGCTCCCCCACGGGGAATTGAACCCCGGCCGCATGGGTGAAAACCATGAATCCTAACCACTAGACCATGGGGGATGGGAGAAGGTTGCAAAGTGCATTTTGTTTAAGTTAAATTTGCTGTAATACACTTTAGGGGATAATGTATCCCCACAAAGAACCCACCGAGATTCGAACTCGGGACGGAAGATTCAAAGTCTTCAGTGCTAACCACTACACTATGGGTTCAAAAGACAACCTTACAAGGAATGTTACTATCACCGTTGGATCGCAAGATCAAAACAAAATTGGGTTGCTGTGTTATTGCTGTATGGTGAAATTTGGGGGTGGTGTCATTTTGTGTCTGACCCAACGACAATGTCCCCTGCAGGGTTCGAACCTGCGCTCCCGAAGGAAACCGATCTTAAGTCGGTCGCGTTAGACCACTCCGCCAAAGGGACTTTTTTTAGGGCAAGCCCTTAATTGCTGTATCGTGTGGGTTGTAACCGTGCTCTACCGTCTGAGCTACATCGCAATGCGATGACAGGACTCGAACCTGTGACTCCGGGCTAAAAATGCAAACAATTAGTTGCTGTAACGATACTTGTGGGGAGACCCCACACCCCCCTCTTAGTGAAGGGAAATGACTCGTGCAGGGTTCGAACCTGCGCTCCCGAAAGAAACCGTGCTTGAAACGGTCGCGTTAGACCACTCCGCCAACGAGTCTAAACCCACGGCGGGATTCGAACCCGCAATCTACAGATTACTTGACATCAAAGATGTCCGATAGAAGTCTGTCGCCTTAGCCATTGGGCCACGCGGGCATTATATGCTACCATCATTGAGATCGCAAGATCAAGTTAAAAGGTTGGTTGCGGGTGTTATTGCTGTGTGATGGAGATGATTGCTGGCATCGTTTATTTCAATATAGTTATTCTTGCTGTACGATGCTTATATGAAAACAAATAATAATCAACCATGTTTCAATTTTTTTTTTTATTCAAAATGATTAGCATTTGTTATGGTGTGGATACTGTACCATCACCTGATACACACTACATTCTTGGTGTCTCTTTAAGTCCTTTCGCAATATATATAGTTGCATCCCCCACAAAATAAGTATTTGAATATAAGACAGAAATGGGTGGCAAAACACAGAAATGGGTCACAATTATTTCCCTTAATCTTCCTTAATATTACCCTTTAACCTAACATATAATGAGACAAAAAATCTGTAATAAAAAAGGGAGCAAGGGAAGCAGAGGGGTTTTTTTTGGGTTTTGTTATTTTGGTTCTTTTTTTGGGTTTTGTTATTTCGGTTCTTTTTTTGGGGATGTTTGTATTTATTCAGCAGCGTTCTTGGTGTCCTTGATGAGTTCCTTGAGGGCGTCATTGTCCTGTTCGTTGTCGTAGTCAATCATGACGTCGAGTTTCTGGAGTTGGTTGAGAAACTTGCACCGAGTGTGGATTGTCTTGAGATCCTCATCCACGATGGTCTCGTCATCGTATTCGGGCACGTTGACCACGTTGTCGGTCATTTTCTTCAACTGAGTCAGCATCTTGCACCGGGCATGGAGTGCCTTCAAGTCTGCGAGTTCGATGGTGTCGGCATCGTATTCCGGTACGTAGTCCAGGTTCTCGATGAACTTCGGCAGTTGTTCAAGGAGTTTCTCGCGCTGGGCTGCCTCCTTTTCTGCCTTGGCGTCTGCCTTCTGTGCCTTGAGAGCTGCCTTTGCTTCCTTTTCTGCCAACTTCTCTGCCTTGATAGCGTCCTTCTGTGCCTTAACAGAAGCGCGGTAGTTCTTCACCCACTCCTTGAGGTACTTGATGCTTCCCTCAAAGAAGTTGCCTCCATCTTCCTCAGGTTCGAGAACGACGTCCGCGTCCTTCTCCTGAATCTTGGTGATGACTTCCCTCAGGCGTCCACGTTCTGCCGTCTCCTTCTCCTCTTGCACCTTGAGACGTGCCACGTCCTTCTGTGCCTTCTGGTGTTCCTTAAACTGCTTCACGATGTCCTGAACGACGGTGTACTGTTCCATGAACGTGTTCGCGAATTCGCTCGAGGTTTGCAGACGCGTCAGAAGTTCCTTTGCGTCAAAACCAAATGCTGTCACTCCCCGCGTCTCTGGAGTTCCAACTGAATCTGCCACCAGTTCCGGGGTTACATCTACAACCTTCTTCGCCTTCTTCTTTGACCCTGTGTTTGTCTTTGTGATCGATGCCATCTTTCTGTCTTTCTGTTCGTGCTTTTTACTTCTTCCATTTTTCTACAAAACATTTCAATTTTTTTCATCTTTTACTCATTTCTTAGTTGTTATTTTTACCAATTAGCAAATTAAAAACATTGCAAACATATAATAGTTATCTATTTTTTTTATTATGCTACAAGTGATAACAATGGATAAAATTATTAATTTAAAATTAATAAAGATAATAAACATAGATAATTATTTACAAAATGATTTTTTCATCAATTATTTTTGGACAACTCTGGTTTGTAATTGCTTTTTATTTACCATGTTCATTTATTTTTCCACCTCTCCTTTTACCATTAGTATATTTTGAAAACAAGTTTGATATTTATAATACTATAAACAAAATTTATACAAATTTTGTGATTAAATATGCTTTACGTACACACTATGAATTAATAGATGAAGAAAAAAAAATAAAAACGGGTATAATATTGTCGAATCACGTATCTGGATTTGACAATTTATATGATAGTCATGTAACTGACTCTATTCTTATTGCAGATTCAAAAATAAAATGGTATCACGGTCTATATTATTATTTGCAACATTTCTCTGGGCAGGTTTTTGTTTTTGATAAAACAGATACGACAAGACATAAAGTATATTCAGGAATGACCAGTTTGTATAAGAAAAAAGAAAATAATATTTCAAGGATGCTGTTTTATCCCGAAGGAACACGTAAAAATATAGACTACAAAACATCTCATGATTTGCGTTTGCATATAAAGTATGGGTTATTGAAAAGTATATATGAAAATAAAGAATACCCAGTGCAACTGTTTATCTCAATCAATAAAGAACATTCATTTGTAAATAAGTCTTTTGGTCTAAACTATATATTTTCCATTTATGGTAATAAAATTAATCCTAAAAACTTTGAATCATTTGAATTATTTATTGAAAAAGTTACATCAGAATGGATAAAGTGTTTAAATAAATTAAAATCATACGTGATTCTTAAGAATAATTTTCTATAAATAGTGTAAATTAATGGACGGAAATGTTAGTATAACCAATCATATAATTCATTTCATTTTAGGAGTAGTAAGTTTTAGGTTTGGTATAGTTACAGGACTTTTTTTATTATATCAACTTATTGACGGTATAAAATTTGGATATAACGTCACTTATAAAAAAAATGAAAGTGACGACATACCATTAGATTTATTATATTTTTCTCTAGGTGCATTGTCAATTAGAATGTTAACTAATTTTGTTAAATAATTAAAATTGATTTTAAAAGTTTAATCATTTTTTAAATTAATTAATACTATGGAAACTTCAACGAAAAACGGTATGTTTTATTAACTATAATTTAGCATTTTATTCATATCGTTAATTATATAAATAAAAAATATATTACATTTACATAATTATGCCAATAAGATTTGATATAGAAACATTAAGAAAACAACATAAATGCATTAACTATTTTGAAACCGGATTATTTAATCCCCGTCATGATGTCTCATCTAAAAAAGCATTACGATGTAAATTTAAAAAAGTTTTTTGTATTGAGATTAGAAAGGATTGGGTAAAAGCTGGTAAAAAAGTTTTTGAAAAAGAAATTAAAGCAGGGAGATACAATTTATATTTAGATGATAGTGTTAATATGGAAAAATACTTAACTAGCAATGATTTTCAAAATAAAACCATGTTTTTTTTAGATGCACACGTAGACAATAAAGATATACCTAATACTTATCAAAAGAAACTTCCTTTATTTGAAGAATTATCAGCAATTTCAAATCTTGAAAGAAAAGACAATATCATTTTAATTGATGATTTACGTATTTTAAAACATAAATCTCCCTGGGGAGAAGAAAGTTATGGCAATATAAATTTTTTGGAACAAATTAAAAAACAAATACTTTCAATAAATGAAAATTATAAATTTTCAACATTAGATGGTACTGTTCCCGATGATGTATTAGTAGCATATATTTAAATATATTAACTTTAATTTATGCAAATAATATTATTTTACACAATTGAAACATCTATATTTACTAAAATAAACAACCATAATGTAAAAAATTGAAATACTTTTTTACATTATTGAGTAATTTAATTAACAAATTACTTGTGACTATGTCAAATGAAACAGAACCAATGCCAATTGTCTACAGCATTAGCATCGTGCGTGCAGAAAGAAATATCGGGAATACAGATGTCAAGTCAGTGATTGATTCGCTGAATTTGGGATACATTGAGCGAATTCAAATGAAACCAATGACGGACAAAAATGATGATCAGTACTGGAGTTTCCTGATTCACTTCAGTGACTGGAATAAAAACAACCCAGTTGCAACAAAACTACAGACAAAACTGGACTGGGGAGGAAAAGTGAAGTTAGTTTACGACACAGGAAAATACTGGATAATTTCAAAGTGCAAGATTCCACCATATCTTGATTTCACGTGGGATGATGATGAAGAAGAATAAACTAATATAATTAATTAAAATGTAATACAAAAAAAAACCTTTTTTACTCTTACTCTTCCATAAACTGTGGAAAAAACTTATACAATGCATCCAATTTATCCTGTGCAGACGCAATAATTTCTAGTTGTTTGTCCATTTCATCTAGATGTTGTGGATGTTCTCCAATACCAACAGAATTAGTCAAATAAATGAGCATCGTCGTTTTTGCTGCCATAATGTCTGCTTTATATTTTTGTTCCAGTGACTGAGATAGTGAATACCCAATGAAATTCGTCTTTGAATCCAAATTCAACTCCATATTATGCGTTATACAGAGGTAAGCACAACTATTTCTAAATACATTTTTTCACTATAATAGTTAATAATAATTGAAATTAAATATTATATAAATAGTGATGTATGGTACAAAATAATGATTTATTTACCAAATGAAATGATTTACAAGATTGCGTCATTCTTGAAAGGAAACCACACAATTATTGCATTAGGTACAGTTTTCCCAAACTTACGTTTTAAACTAAATGGATTCCCATATCTAGACTATCAAGAACTACACAAATACAAAGACCAATTTATTATTGAAAATATTATTATAAACTATCCAGAAGAATTGAATGATAAGTCATTACCAAATACAATTAAAATAATGCAATTAGGTCGTATGTTTAATCAACCAATAGATTTTCATTTACCTGACAATCTTGAAAAACTGTATCTAGGTTCATATTTTAACCATCCCATTGATGGTTTACTGCCTTCAAACTTGAAAAAATTAGTGGTTTTTGATAAGTTCAATCATCCTGTAGATGACTTACCCCCGGGTCTGGAAGAGTTAAACATGGGTATTCATTTCAATCATCCTATTGATAATTTACCCAAAAATTTAAAGATATTATGGTTACGAAGAAACTTTAATCAAACGTTAGAAAATTTGCCACAATCTCTAGAAACATTACATCTTCCGTGCTTTTATAGCAACATACTTACAAAATTACCTGATAATTTAAAAAGAATTAAAACATGGACTAGATTTAAACCAGATTATGTCGGTGAAAAAGAGATTGATTATATAAAAGATTTCTATCCTAATCTTAAAATAGAATATCATTACAAGAATATTTGGTAAATTATTAGAGGTTTAAAATTAAACTAAAAAATTGATTTTTTTTATATAGAATTAAGTATATAAAAAATGAGAACCCGCAGATACACATTCAGGAAAAAAAAAGGAGACTCCTACCAAAATCACCGAAACAATATTTCCGTGCATAAAATGGCACGCACTTACGTGAAATCATACATGAACCATTACAAAAACAATGACCAAATATTGGAAGACTTTATCTATCCGCAAAAATATGGATATACCTACTCGTGGTGGGACGTGACACCTGCGGGACCTACGGTGTGGAAACACAAACCACTCTAATATCTGCAACATCTACGATATAATTCATCTGCTACATCTTCACTTCCTAATATTTTGACTAACAATTGGTCCAATTCTTTGCGGTCTTTCTCTGTTGGTTCAGTTGTATTACTCCAAATGCAGAATGTCCAATTTGTAATGAAACTTTCCGCGTATTTGACCCAAAACAAATGGTTCAGGTTAGGTGTGGATATCATTCATTCTGTATTGAATGTACCGAAAGTTGGAGAAAGTCTAGTCTGGTAAATTATTATAAAGAAGCAACATGTCCGGTGTACCGGGGTCCTTTTTAAACCGAAACTATATTATTCATAAGTATACCTTTTTTTAACAGATATTCTATAATTTTATTTACATTTTCCGTTATAGTTGTTGAATTACCACCATCAATAGTTAATTCATTTACCGTAGGTTCCTCAAAAGGGTCACTTATTCCTGTAAATTGTTTAATTTTACCTTCCCTTGCTAATTTATATAATCCTTTTACATCTCTTTCTTCACAATTATTTATTGCAGTCTTTACATAAACTTGAATATAAATACCTAAATTTTCCATTAAACTGCGGTTTACTAATCTATCTTCATCATAAGGTGCAATATTGGAACAAAGGATAATTCCATCATGTTTAACTATCTCAGATGCCACATAACCAATTCTACGAACATTAGTTGATCTATCTTCTTTAGTAAATCCTAATCCTTTTGAAAGGTTTTGACGGACAACATCACCATCAAGTATGCTAATATTTCTCTCAGTATATTCAGTCATTTTTTCTTTTAAGGCATTTACAATTGTTGTTTTACCTGCACCAGAAAGACCTATAAAGTATAAACATAGTCCCTTCTTATTATCTGGTTTAAATTGTTTAACTAACTCTTCTTGAATTTCAGGAAATGTAAACCATCTTGGAAGAGGTTCACCGTTTCTAAGCATAGCTCGTTGTTGTGTACCAGAAATTTTCATTATAGAGTATTCATCTTCATTTATAGTGTCAATTGCAGCATATTTACAATCAGTAGTATCATTTTTATTTATTGCATACACAATCATTTTTGACAGTATACATTTAATCCCTATTTCGTGTGCTACACTTAACAATAAATCTTGTGCCTCATAGGGTCCATAAAAATCACTACCATCTTTCTTTTTATAAGAAGGACCAGCATGGTCTCGTCCAACTACGAAATGACTGCAACCATAATTTTTTCTAATTAATGCATGCCATACTGCTTCGCGTGGACCAGCCATACGCATACTTAAAGGAAGCAAACATAATATAGCATCGCCTTCTGGATAATGTTTCATTAATTTTTTATAACATTTAACACGAGTTGAATAATCAATATCACAATCCTGTGTAATACCAACAACAGGATTTAAAAAAAGTTTAGCATTTCCTTTTTTCATAGCATACCGTGTTAATTCATAGTGAGAACGATGCATTGGATTACGTGTTTGGAATCCAACAATATTATCCCATTTATTTGCTTTAAAAAACTCTTTTGTTTGATTAGGTGTTAATCGTATATCACAAAAATCAAAATGATGAATATCTCTAATTTTTGAAGTTTTTCCACCTAAATAAAGACAATTCTTATAACTCATTACTATTTTGACATAAGGGTGATTTTCATCAGCAGAATCAAAAACACATTCACATTCTTTTACTAAATCTGGTTCAAAAATACTTTCAATATCCATTTTTGCTAAAGGAAGATTTTCTTCATTGCACAAAATTATTTCATTGCCAATTTTATAATTTTCACTTAATTCTTTTTCAATTGGTAAAACAATTGGCATAGGCCAAATTTCCCCATTAGATAATCGCATATTTTTTACAACCGATGTATAATCATTTTCATTTAAAAATCCAGTTAGTGGGTTAAACCCACCATTAAGTAATAATTCTAAATCACACTGTAACCTTTTTGATAAAACACAAGAATAACTCATTGATTATAAAATTAAAAAAATATTTTTTTATTTAATAAATTTTTAATTTAATAAATTTTCTTTTAAATCCAATCGCGAACAGTAATGGGTTTGTTGATGTCATTAATATAAATATCAACTGACCGTGAAAGGCGTGAACCGTATGTCGTTGCCTTTGAAAGACCGAAACCGAATGCCAGTTCACCCTCACTTGGGGGCGGAACCTTGGTGCCGATTTTCCTGCCCACCTCCATAAAGGTCGACTTGCACGCATGATACTTGCTGTTAAGCAACTCGCCCAGGCACGCACTAGAGTTGTAAGGACGGCGACGAAGCGCTTCACGTCCGCCCTCAAGCACAAATATACAGTTATTATGGGTTTGTGCTTGAATGGGAACCATATGGGTAACATTAATCGTAGTGTATGTAGGGAATCGTTGAGACTCTTTATTGAGATAGATCCATGTATGAGGATGAATAAACCTATCTTGCGGAAGTGTCGTTGAGGTAATCATAGCGTCATCAAAGTCTCTATTGTAAAGCACCTTAATTGAGTGAATATTTCCATTTTTTACATACTTCATCAGTTCGCACACAGTCATCGTATGCTTTCGATCGTCCCCCATCCGCACGAAAGTTGGGAGTTCGTTTTCCTTCGGTCCAACGCGAGCTGCGAATCCTGCTGCCCCCTTCGGGTTGGAGCACGTTTGACCCTTGGTGCGCAATCCTGCGTAAATATCTGTTTCCTCTTCTGGTGTGGACACATAATCCTTACCAATTTTAATAGTAGCAGAGAATCGTGGGTCAGTCTCAAGTTCGTTTACTGTTGCTACACTTATACTGAACTGACCCAATGCATTTGCAGCCATTGCAACTGCGCCTGCCTTTGGTGCTGCCGTCTTCTGTTGATAGTAGTTCGGGTTAAGACGCATTTCTACCATTCGTCGCATCGATGTTTCGGTCTGTGCAGTTCCCAAAAGTCCCATAATGTTGTCATTGACTTGATGGTAAAAGGGAATTGCTGCCTGATTTCCTAGTTCCATTCCAATTGGTGCAGTACAGATTGCTTTACCAATAAAGTTTGCCCGCTCAATTACTGACATATAACTGAATGGTTTTGGAGAACGCTTGAAACACTCAAGAAACCACGTAGTGCTTGCGACAAACTTGTGTCCATACGTTGCCCCCTTCAAAATCTTGAGCATCATCTCAATCGAATCAACCATGCCCTTCCAATCTCCTTTGCCGCGGAATTTCTCAAAAAGATTGCTCATAAGTTGCTGATATTTGTGAAATGCTTTGTTCATAAGGAGTAGGTCGGTATCATCACTTGAAACCTCACTTGGATTCACGTAATAGTGCTCGTATCCTCCCTTCATCTTGCTCTGAATATTAATCGTTGACTTGATACTCTTCCTGTAATCCCTCGAAACGTCTTCCGTGTACTTTTCATCCAGTTTATCCATTGTCTTCTGCCAAGCATCCACACTTCCAACCACTTCCAGTCTCCACTTCTCATTTTTCACTTCTGGTCTCTCACGCATTCGTTCATGAACAAACTTCCTGACCTCGGCAACCATCTCCTGTTGCTCTTCTGTAAGAACAACATCATCTGCGTCCGGTTCCAAAAGTCCATCACCATTTGAGTCCACAATGTAGAACATTTTTTTAACACGTTTCACGCATTCCTCGCATCCCCACTCCTTCCGGATGACTTGAGACGTTGGTTCGGATGAAATGTCCATTTCACTTGGAAAGTGCAGGAGAAATGCGATGTTTTTGTCTCCTTTTGCATTTGTTGAGGTAAAAGGGTCGCATTTTGCCAGCATATCGATTGCTTCGTCGTAGATGCGATCTTTATCGCTGTAAGTTTTTGGGGTTGCAGTTGGTGCACTCATCATGATTGTTTGGTTGAATTACGTTGGAAAAAACGAACAAAAGCATTTCAATTTTTTGCGCATTATTTCCATAGTTCGCAACGTTTTTCAATGTCAAGATACATACCATCGCTTTCTTGAATATTAAAAATCTCATAAAAACGCTGAATATGTGGTAAAATACCATTAATTCGCAAATGAGGAGGACTGTGAGGATCCAAAGTAATCATCTGTTGTGCATATTCGTAGCGCACATTAGCAGACCAAATTTTTGCCCAACTGACCATGCAATCTTTTTCATCCTTTTCATTTCCTTCACAACTTGCCAATGCAATTTTTAATCCACCCAAATCTGCCAAGTTCTCTCCTTGAGTCAACTTCGCGTTCACAGGCAAATCAACATGTTTCAAAGTAGCAAAATAATTCTCCATTTTTTTAATAATACTTTCGTAATTATCACGAGTTTCTTTAGACCACCAATCGTACAAGAATCCGTTCTTATCAAACTTGGACCCCTGGTCATCAAATCCATGTGTCATTTCGTGAGCAATAACTGCACCTATTCCTCCTACATTAACGCCGTATGATGCATTACAATCATAAAAAGGTGCCTGAAGAATTCCTGCTGGAAATACAATTTCATTATAGAGAGGATGATAATAAGCATTTACTGTCATTGCGCTCATTTCCCATTTCTTTGGGTCGCGCAATTTATACATCTTTTCTTTGCATTCTAATTCATTCCAATCCCATCTGTAGTATGCTTCAACGAATTCCAAAACGTTAGAATATTCATTATCTATAGCATCATAATTACGGAATTGACTAGGCGAAACAACTTTAAGAGTCATATCGCGTAATTTTCCAAGTGATGCAACGCGAGTGTCATCGTCCATCCACTCAGCAACTTGTAATTTATGCATAAGCGACGCTCTAATTTTCTCCACAAACTTGGGAAACTCGATAAATAAGCGTTTATCCACATACTTATCAACATAAATCTTACTGAATTTATCCTCCAAAACTCCTTCAACAAAATTTCCTGCACGTTTATCCATCGTCTTGGGTTTTTCTACACCATTTATTTCCGTCATATAAAAAGCAAAATGATTCTTGTAGAGTTCATTATCATTGTGGAGATATCCACATGTGCTTCTTATCATTTTCCAAACATACCATAACTTTAACTGAGATACATTATGCGTCTCAAATATCACTTTAAATGTCTCCAAAAGTGTATCATTATTCACAGTTATATCGTAAATTTCACTGGGCAGTATTTTTTCAATATCATTAAAATAGGGTTGAAATGCTTTCTTGAATGCTGTCAAAGTCATTGGGTGATAGGTCTTCAAGGGTTCTCTCTTCTCTGCCTTACTATAATGAGATTTTGCAATTGTTTTTTCTAATTCCCAAATAAAATCTGTATCATCGACAATATCAAAATAACTGAGTTGTTTTTTGATG
>Ga0213861_10004200_pt1 | contig 11809 bp, 8 predicted proteins | sample PICome_4_FD_160110 | JGI IMG/M metagenome (GOLD analysis project Ga0213861, IMG submission 160110) | Coastal seawater microbial communities near Pivers Island, North Carolina, United States - PICO131 | ecosystem: Environmental > Aquatic > Marine > Coastal | place: USA: North Carolina | collected...
TTGATATAAACGTAATTACTGAACTCGGTCAACGCTGCATCACGCATCTCAATGCGGAATCGGAAGTGCTCGGAAAGTTTGTAAACGTTAGCCAACGAATTCGTGACAGCCTTGGAAGCCACGATGATGAAATGATAGCTGCGTTGAAATCAGAGCAGGTTGGCATTGAATCAGCGGCCGAAGCCATGCGTGAAACGCGGGATACGTTGCGGCAAGATATTGCGATTGCAATTGGGCGGCAGGTCGATGCAACCTCCATCAAATCGCTGGAAGATCATCTTCCTGCCGAGGTCGCGAAAGAAATCGGAATGATTCGCGAAAAGATTGAAGATTTAATTGAACAAATCAAGGCGTTAAACCAGACCAATGCGGTTTTGCTTCAACATAATATCGACGTTTTTCAACGTTTGATTTTGGGGGCCACCGGACAGGCTGCAAGCGAATGCAAAACTTACTCGTCAAAAGGATTGTTGCAAAAGTCAGCCGTGAAAATTCCGATCACCGTTTCGAATTAAGAAGGGTGGTTTCAGCCGAAGTTACAAGTTCTACTTCGCGAGTCATTTGATTCAGATTCCACCGACCAAATTAACTATTCGTTGCAATTATGCTTTCATTCTCATCCAGCATCACGGCGCTTCGAGCAAATCAAGCGGCATTAAATACTGTCGCGAATAACATTGCGAATGCCGGAACGCCCGGTTATCACCGACAACAGGTGCAGTTTGGCGCCCGTGCCGATGTCAATGTAGGTGGGCATTTGATTGGCTCAGGCGTTGACATCAAAGGAGTCTACCGACAGTTCAACAGCATCATCGAAGGCTCGCTGTTGGAAAATAATTCACTTCGAGCGTCGGTAGATCAGCAGCTGGTTGTTTCGCGTCAAATTGAGACGATTCTGGGAGCGGGTGAAGGGTCAATCCATACCAAGTTGAACAATTTCTATGCCGATCTGCGAAGTCTTAGCACCGGACCGGACAACTCGAGTAAGCGACTGATCGCAATTGAGCGGCTGCAATCGTTGACGAATGAAATCAACACGATTTCGTCGCGCTTGACTCAAGTGGAGCGTGATGTTGAGCGGCAAATCGATGCCGATTTGGATGAGGTGAATCGTTTCTTCAATGAAGCAACCGAACTGAACGAGAAAATTCGTCGTGAGCAGTTGCTTGGGCGGAATCCGAATAACATGCTCGACCAGCTCCATCAAAAAGTAAGTCAAATTTCCGAGGTTGTTGACGTCAGTGTTGTTGAATCAAAGAACGGTGGATTCGGGTTTTCGTTGTTTGGAGGGCAGTACTACTCGGAGTCGGCTGAAATCAAACTGGAGAAAACGAGCAGGTCGCATGAGCCAGCGACGTTCGCTTTGGCCGGCAGCGACAAAGAGATGGAATTTGCGGGTGGGCGATTGGCCGGATTGCAGCAGCTTCAGAAAAATCAACTGACCGACGTGAAGGGGCGCCTCGATTCTTTCGCTAAAGATTTGATTTTTCAGTTTGATAAAATTCACTCGACGGGTTTGCCGCTTTCCGGCGAGTTTGAAATACTTGCTTCGAACCGACCTGTTTCCGACGCAAGTCTACCACTGGATCAAGCGACCTCGCTTGGACCACTTCAAGCTGGATCCGTTTTTGTGTCGGTGACCGATACGGCAACCGGTGAACGCGACTTGCACGAGATGTCTTTCGACCCGGCGACGCAGAGTTTAGACGACTTCGCGGCCGCGTTTAACAGCATTGCGAATCTCGGAGCAACCTTTTCGAATAACAACCAATCGATCAGCCTGTATGGAATCAATGGTCATAAATTTGACTTTGCAGGGCGGTTTCCAACCACGCTGGATTCAAGCGGACTGACGGGATCGTCCGTGCCTGCGGTCTCTGGTGATTATACAGGATCGGAAAATGATGATTTCACATTCACCTTCGGTGGCTCCGGAACGGTGGGGGTCACCGATGGCTTGAGCGTTCAGGTCACCGACTCAACGGGTGGTCTTGTTGGGAACTTTGACATTGGACGGGGATACGAGCCCGGTTCGGATATTGAGATTGGCGACGGAGTGAAACTCTCGCTTCAATCCGGAACGATTGTCGACACGGAGAATTTTTCTGTACCGACCATTCAATCGGCGGATGAAACTGGAGTTCTCGCTGCGATAGGCATTAACTCATTGTTTTCCGGGACCGATGCCAAAACCATCGAGGTCAGTCATGAGGTGCTCGATGATCCATCCCGTTTGGCGTTAAGTCGGAACGGTGATGCTGGAAATGCAGGAGTCATCGATCGCTTTGCTGCTCTTAGGACTGCATCAGTTTCCAACAATGGCACATCGACGTTGGAGGAATCAGTCGAACAAATCACCGTCGATATCGCTGTAGAAGTCAGCCAGTTAACCGGCGAACAAACGAATTTCGAACTAATTGGTAATCAACTATCACAAGAGATCGATTCCATCTCGGGGGTCGATCCAAATGAAGAAATGGTTTTTCTTCTGCAATATCAAAAAGCTTATGAGGCATCAGTTCGCGTCATCTCTACGATGGACCAGGTTTTGTCCGAACTTTTTAACATCCTGCGTTAAGGCAAAACCAAAATGAGTATCCGTAATACATCCAATTTTCTATCTGATCAGGTTCGTTATTATGCGCAAGTTCGCAGCAGTAACCTGAGCTTTTTGCAATTTCAGGCGAGCACAGGCTTGAAACATTCTCGCTCTTCGGACGATCCGTTGGCGGCACAACGATTGTTTTCGTTGAAGCGGACAACAAACAAACTTGACTCCGACAAAGTCGTCATGGACGAAACGGAGCATACCTTGAACCTCAGTGTTTCGAACTTGACGGAGGCTCATCAAGTCACGCGAGCGGCCCAGCGAATCGGTCTGGATGCTCGTCAAGCCGATCCGGATGAACTGTCCGTACTTGCAAACGAGGTAGATCACCTTTTAGGACGATTGGTGAGCCTCGGGAACTCGACCGATGGTGGTCGATACCAATACTCGGGCCAGACAGACAAGGTCATTCCTTTTGTGAAAAACCCCAACGGTGATTTGCCGCCATACATTTACAACGGGAGCCAGCGTTCATTTGAAGTCGACGTAAGCGAAAACGTGCGGATTGAATCATTAAAAAACGGAAGTGAAGTTTTCGGTTCAACCAATCGTGCGACATCAGTCTACATCGGTTCTACTGGGGCAAAGCCAGGGCCGGGTACCGATAATGCTGCGGATCAGGGAACGCTGCAAGTGACACACACCGCGACAAACTACATCGGAGGTTCAGGCGTTGCTGCAGGCACAGACTCGGCAGCTCGAGATACGATTATCGGGGCTGTCGGGACTCACAATCTGACGATAGTTGACCAGAGCGGAACGGGAACATCGGGAACCATTCAGCTTAACGGTGGATTGGAATATCCTTGGAATGCATCGGACGTTAATCTCAGAATCGAAGGTCCAACGGGCGAAGTTGTTTACGTCGATACGCAGAATATTACCGCCGGTTTCAATGGTGATATTGATTTGACTGCCGATGGTACGATTTCAACTGACGGTGGAAGCACCACGACACCCATCGACTTTTCAAATAACCAAATCATTTCTAATTCGACTGATCAAACCGTCACCAACGTTGATTCATCCGAAATCACCAGGGTAGGAACGGAGTCGATCGAGTATCAGGGGACGAGTGATCTCTTCTCGGCGCTTGTGCAACTTCGAGACGATCTGCGAAACACTCGCGGCCTAGTTGGTGATGAATGGGACGAGGCAATCATTCGTCGAGACGGTGACATTGAACGGCATGCCACACAGATTCTGGATGTCGTCGGAGAGCAATCGGTTTCGCTCGAATCGATCGTGGCACTGCGGGATCGAAATCGTGCTTACAACCTGGAAGTCAGCCAGATCATTGATGATGTTGAAAATGCAGATTTGACCGATGTCGTTTTGCAGCTTCAGCAAGAGCAGAACTTACTTGAATACACTTACGCAACGTCGTCGACCATATTGAGCCAGAACATTCTGGATTACTTGCGTTGATCTCGGCACCGTCAATGGCGGCGTCGCAAATTTTGGATTAGTGCGACATCGCTTCTTATTCGTTTGGTCAAGGATTCGATGGAAAATTCAATCGTAGAGAAATGCAAAGAACTGATCGTTCAAGCCACCGACGAAGATGTTGATTTTCGAAAACTTGGTAACGATATCGCCTCGCAAAACGAGATACTTTCCCAGGTTTTGAAAAGAGTGAATTCGATTGAATTTGGACTTGATCATCAAGTGGATGATCCATCCCACGCGACGGTAATCCTCGGGCAGCGACGTTTAGCCGAAGTATTGGAGAATGTAATCCAGGTTCAAGAGCGGCTGGCCGAAGACAGGAGTGCCGGTGAAGGAGTGCCGGTGAAGGAGTCGATATGACGTCCATCTGATGAGTCAAGTTCGATGTTAAATTTGAATGGAATCAATTAGGAATTGCTTTTTAATTGCGCCTTGTTTAATTGCGCCTTGTTTAATTGCCCCTTGTTTAATTGCGCCTTGTTTAATTGCCACGACGGCTCGATAAATCTTCAGCAATAACTTTCACAACCTTGACCGTTTCGAGCTGCGTGTCAGCGATCTTTTCTGAGTCTCGAATCGATTTGATTTTTGTTTCGCCGATAACCAGTTTATCCGGAACGGTCGCCAGCCTTACAACGGATCTTTTGTAAGTCGGTTGCATCGAATCGATTGCAGCTTGGTTGTCTTTTACAGGCGAAGCATCTTGGTCGTTCAGGTTTCGTTTTGGTGAATTGCCGCGAGTCAGTTTCGACAATGACTCTTTCAAACGCGAGAGATCACTCGATGAACTCGGTGCCGGGTTTGTGGCCGCAACATCATTTGTATCGTGCTGTGTTAGATTTGGTTCGTCACTGCTGATTTCTTCTTCATATGCGACCGTCATCACAGGATCCTGCCGGTAGAACGGATTGACTACCTTGGCACCACGGGGGCGGTGTCTGATTTCGATGGCCGGTTCAGCCCTTACAAATGGAGCTGGAGAATGGGTTGATGGGTAATCGCGTTCGGGCAAATCTGCCTTAGCAGCTGAGTAACTTGCCATGATGGTTCGTTTCCCATCCGCGGCGTTCGCCCCAGCTGTTCTCCGTTGTTTGAGGGGAGTAGAGTTTGATCCGAGTGTGTTGTTGACCGGCTTGTTTTTAGGAAGCAAATTCTGCAACGCTTGGTTTAATTCGGAACCGGTCTTGATTTGGTTGTTTGGATTGGCATCGGAATTCAGGTTGGATGGAAGGCCCATTGCGCGAGCTTTCGCAACTTGTCTCAGTCCATCTTCAGCCAGAGCATTGTTTGGCTCGATTTTTAAAACGCGAGTAAAGTAGCTTTCTGCCGATTCCCAAGCATGTTTTTCCAAGCTTAACTTCCCGGCGACCAGCAGCAATTCAGTAGAAACATCCGGCCGGTTCTGTAAGCTGGTCGGATCATTAGGATCGACCCTCTGTGTCGAGTTTTTTTTGTCGGTAAAACTCGAAAAGAACTTTTTGATGCCGGACTTTTTCTCGTTGGATGCTGCTCCAATCGACGGCTTGAGATTTGTATTCACGTCAGGATTCGTTTGAAATCCTGTTGTTTTATGCGTTGTCACACAGCCGACGCTTACGCCCAATGTGATAGCAATCGTGACGTAACCTAAGACAAACGATCTCATCCTGCACGCTTCCTTGCCTGAAGAAAAAAAGACTCGTTTCGCGAAAAAAGCGAAAACTATCCAACTCAAATATCGACGCGTCGGTTTTTTCGCTGAATTCATTCTTGGATTCCGACTGGTTTTCCAATGGAATTTCAAAAACAATAGGGGATCATGAGACCTAATCAGGCGATTTCGCCAATTACAGCCCTACATCCCAACCATCACAGCCCAATTCAAATGGTTTTCAAAATTCAATCGGTTATCGCTTGTTTGATTCTTACTGTCGGCCTCGGTGCTAGCAATCATTGTCAAACGGCTGCTGCTGACGACGATCAACCGACCTACGAAAATTCCGCTGTGCCACTTTTTCAGAAGTACTGTAATTCATGTCATAACGCAGATGACATGGAAGGTGATCTCGCGTTGGACAGTCCATCTGGGATTGCTGCAGGTGGTGGATCGGGTCCCGCCCTTTTGCCGGGTGATCCCAAGACGAGTCGCATGATCAGGATGATAACCGGCCAGCATGATCTGAAGATGCCGCCGGATGACGCCGACGGGCCGACGCAAACCGAAATTGAAAAACTGATGGCTTGGATCGAAGGTGGGGCGATCGTATCAAATGACATTTCATTGGCTCCAAAAACGCTGACCGTTCCGGAAGTCAATTCGAAAGTGGTTGTGAACCCGATCACCGATGTGTGTTGGTCACCCGACGGAAAGTTACTTGCGATTGCCCGATACCAATCAATTGAGGTTCTTTCTGCAGTCGACAAAAAAACGTTGTTTGTGTTTTCCGATCATCCCGGCAAAGTGAATTCGATTCAGTTTTCACCCGACTCAAACTCAATACTTGCTGCCACGGGAGTGACAGGTCTTTACGGGGTGGCGATCCAATGGGATCTTGCGACCCAAAAAAAAATAAAGGAGTTCAAGGATCATCGTGACGTTCTATATGCCGCAAGTTTTTCGCCGAACGGTGCGATCATTGCAACTGGTGGTTACGATCGAAAAATCAATCTTTGGGATTCAAAAAGCGGAAAAAAGATTCGCCAATTGCAGGGGCACAACGGCGCTATTTACGATTTGAGTTTTCATAATGCGGGAAACGTGCTTGCATCGGCCAGTGGCGACCAAACAGTGAAACTCTGGAATGTAAAAAGTGGTGAGCGGCTCGATACGCTGGGGCAGCCGCTCAGAGAACAATTCGTAACATCGTTTCATCCCAAATTAGATTTGATCGTCGCTGCCGGACGTGACAATCGGATTCGTTCATGGAAGTTTACTTCAAAAGAAAAATCGTCGATCAACCCTTTGTTGATTTCGAATTTTGCCCATGAAGCGTCGATCATTGCGATGGACTTTTCGGATGACGGGAAGCTGTTGGTCACTTCCGCAGAGGACCAAACGCTCAAATTATGGCGTGGCGACACCATTGAGCTGATTGCATCGTTTCCCAAGCAACCCGCAATCGCGTTTGCACTCGATATTTCCAGTGATAATGTTCTGGCGGTCGGCCGGCTTGACGGATCGAATGATTTTTATCCGCTTGAGGAACTGACAAATCGTTTGTCTGGTGGTTTACCTTCAACGGAATCCGATTTCGTTGAGCCCAAGTTTGCGACCCGACCGTTTGCATTGCGTTCGTTGAACGAAGCGGAACCAAATGACTTGTTTTCCAACGCACAACCGGTCGAAATTCCTGCATCCATTGCAGGCGTTTTTAAAACCACTGATGTTGATTCCAACAACGGTGATGCAGACATTTACAAAGTGTCTATGAAGAAGGGCGAAACCTGGGTAATCGAAACTGATGCGGCTCGCAGCAAATCGATGGCGGACACGAAGGTTGAGGTCCTTGCTGCAAACGGCAAATCGATTCCGCGTGTCCTTTTGCAGGCCGTCCGAGACTCGTACTTCACATTTCGAGGCAAAGATGCAAACACATCAGATGACTTTAGGATTTTTAATTGGCAAGAAATGGAACTGAATGAGTTGCTTTTCTGCAATGGCGAAGTGGTTCAGTTATACCTTTATCCGCGTGGTCCGGATTCTGGTTTCAAGGTTTATCCCGGCTTTGGAAGTCGCCATAACTTGTTTGATACGACACCCATTGCCCATGCTCTTCAGGAGCCGTGTTACATCGTCAAGGCATTGCCCCCAGGAACGCCGTTGGTTCCCAATGGGTTGCCGTCTTTCGAATTGAACTATGAGAATGATGACGATGCGAAGCGAATCCTTGGACGTGATTCGAAATTGTTCTTCACCGCACCAGAAGATGGCGAGTATTTGGTAAGGGTTTGCGATGCACGCAATTTCCAAGGCGACAAATTTACATACAAATTGTCAATTCGACCGGCTCAACCCGATTTCAAGGTTTCGTTTTCAGGTAAGAAAATGAACATCCGAAAAGGCAGCGGGCAGGAGTTTCAAGTCTCGGCGACGAGGATGGATGATTTCTCTGGGCCGATTGATCTTCGATTCGAGAACGTTCCCAAGGGGTTTGAAATCCCCGAGAAGATCAGAATCCAAAGCAAACATTTTCAAGCGTTTGGCACCGTCCACGCTGCTCCTGATGCAGTGGCTCCAACGGCTGAACAACTTAAAGCAATCAAGATCACTGCAGTCGCAATGATCAATGGGAAAGAGGTGCAAAGGAGTGTCGGCGGTTTTGAGGAAATGAAGATCGCAGATTCCCCGAAAGTGCAAATTCGAATCACCGAATCGGGCAAGGAGTTAACGAAAGAGGATATCGATGGTTTGTTCGCCACTGATGCAAAGCCGTATGTGCTCGATATCGCTCCGGGTGAAACCGTTTCCGCTCAGATTGTTGTAAAGCGTAATAAACACAATGGCGACATCGATTTTGGAAAAGAGGTTTCGGGTCGCAATTTGCCGCATGGTGTTTTTGTGGACAACATTGGATTGAATGGACTTCGAATCATCAAAGGGCAGGGCGATGCTCGGGAATTCTTTGTGACTGCGGCAAAATGGGTGCCAGAGCAAACTCGTATGTTTCACCTAAGAGCCAATAATGTTGACGGCGAGACGACGCTTCCAGTGAAGTTGGTTGTGCGAAAAAAATAGCGTGTGTCGATCGGCTTTGCAGACTGGATGCTGGCTACAGACTGAATGTTCGCCATAGAGTGTGTGCTCGCTCCGCCCTTGTTAAACCGCGTGGGCATCGTCCCGCGTGATGCGATGGTTTTAGCGTGCTAGTTATGTTTGACCTCGTGGCGAGTCATTCGAACACCGTTTTGGCGTCCTGTTTGATTTTGGAGGATCGAGGACACCAGTAGAACTTTTTGCAGCGGAGATCGTCACATGGAATCTGGAAACAGCATGGATGGTGATGGCTCTAGAGTCCCAAGTTGTAAGCTGATGCTCTTTAAGGCGGCAATGCCACGGTAAGAACCCGAGCAGAATTGTCTCGTTAACCAACTGATGCTTCCATCGCTTTTGGGTTATTGGCTGACTTCTTTTTCTAGCCTGCCACTACGTTGCTGCAAAAAGAATTCCGTGTTTTCCGCACTTTGCTTTTCGCTTTTCTGGAAGTTAAGCATTAGTAAGTAGAGGTAAAGCGACAAACACACTTTCACCAACATCCTGAGGACTATTGCTATCGCCGAAGTGTCGAATCTGAGTCCGGACGAATTCGTCAAGCTGACGCTTGAACACGAGGGGCGGTTTTTCTCCGTTGTGCTTGCGATGCTGCCCGGCTGCGCGGACGCGGAGGACATTGTTCAGGAAGCGATAACCGTCATGTGGCAAAAGTCAGAACAATTTCAGCGCGGCACGGACTTTGGTGCCTGGGGCTGCCGCATCGTTCAGCTCAAGGTGATGGAGCATCTCCGTAAGCGGCGCGGCGATGGCGTTGTGCTGTCTCATGAGGCGCTAGAAATGGTCGCACTCGATCTTGAGAGGTCAGCCGACGATCTGGCCGCGCACGACTGCCTTGAAAGACTGTCTTAAGAAGTTGGAGCCCACGGCGCGAGAATTGATCACGATTCGTTTCCACTCGAAAATGACGTTGAAGAAAACCGCTGAACAACTGGGGAAGTCGGAGCCGACCATTCGCAAATCGGTACGAAAGCTTCTGCGCCAGCTTGAACGATGCGTCGAGCGGACGTTGGGAATTGATGCGGAGCCTGCCCGTGAATGATTCATCGTTTGAAGACTTGATGGATGCGATTGAAAGCGGCGCGGCAACCGCGGATCAGGCAGCTACGCTGTCGGAATTGATCTGCTCCGATGCCACATTCCGCGCTCGCTACGTTCGGTATATGTCGATGCGCGGGCAACTGGCGGTGTCCGCAAGGCGCATCTCGGAGTCTGTACCCGAAAGCGAACGGGCTTCCAGCTCAACCGAAGTCGTTTCGACACCGTCTCTTCGTCGCCGACGTGTCTGGATGTCGTTCGCCGCAATGGCCGCATCGGCGGCGTTAGTCGTCATGGGTTATCAGTATTTCAACCACGATCGCAATGGTTCGTTAGTCGGCATAGAAGGTCAACAGCTCAATACTTCGATTGCTGTTCTTGAAGCACAGGACGGCTACTGGCACTGTCCCGGTCTCAATGCCGAAGTGGGCGAACCGATCGGCCCTGGTCGTTGGTTAAGACTGGATCAGGGAACAGTGACCGTGCGGTTTAATAGTGGTGTCGCGATGAAATTGATTGGAGACACGCTGCTGCAGATTGTCTCCGCTGAGCGAGTTTTGCTTGTCCATGGTGACGCTCGAACGAATGTTCCAGAGAACGCAACCGGATTCACGATCGCCACTGCTGCCGGCGACGTCGTTGACCTGGGAACCGAATTCTCCGTCTCGACGGACGGTTCAAGCATCGATGTCCATGTTCACGATGGCTTGGCACGAATTGATTCTGCTGAGATGGCAAGTCAAATGGTCAGTGAGGGCCAGATGTTTCGCGTCGATCCGGTTTCCAAAAAGATTGAGCGTCTGCCACTGGATCCAGCTATCCCTGGGAAAGCGAAAGCCCCGCTTCACATCGCGTATCAAGTTCGGGCTGGGACGCTTGGGAACCAGCCTTACCCCGGCAAGGTCGGGCACGACTTTGTTGTCCATCGTCCCATCGCCGTCACTCGGCTGGGTGTGTTTGACAGTGCGTCCGATGGGTTGAGCTCCACTTTGACGTGCGAATTATGGCGTCGCGATACCAGCGGAACTCCTACGGAGTTTGGTGACGACTCTGGAGCTGCGCTGCTGGCGACAGTCGTTTTTGACCCGGGGCAAGAAGCCGCCCTTGTTGGCGGGCATCGCATGCAGCCACTTAAAAAAGGCGAGCTGATTCTCCAGCCAGGAAGTTATTCCGTCGTCGCTTTCGGATTCGGAACGCCGGATCCGAATGGTAACGATTGGGAGGCGGGTTGGTATCGAGCGGAGAAGCGACGTGATGACGGCGAACAAGCCATTGAGTTTGTTGGGAGCAGCCGCTTTGGGGCGGCGGAATCGGAATTCGATGCAAACGATTTTCCGATTTCGATCGACACTGTTTTCGCTGATCGCTATTTGGCTGGAACATTTGAATTCCGACTTGTTCATTAACAATTACCCCGTATTTCGAATCAGGAACCAAAGATGGAAACAGAACACATGCAAGCTATTGCCCTCGCTGACAACATCAGCTCTCACACTGCTGAAGCGATGTTGTTGGCGGCCGAGTCGAAAGCGATTGAGCTCAACGTCAAGATGAACATTGCAATAGTTGACATTGGAGGAAACCTCAAGGCATTTCGTCGGATGGACGGTGCTTGGCTGGGCAGTATTGACATCGCGTGCAGGAAAGCTCGGACGGCGAGATTGTTCGACATGCCGACCGGGGCCATCGGTGAGTTGTCTCAACCTGGTGGCTCGCTGTTTAACATTGAACATTCCAACGGGGGTCTGATTTCTTTTCCTGGAGGGCTGCCTGTGGTCAACGATCACGGCACAGTCGTCGGGGCGATCGGCGTTTCAGGCTCAACGGTTGAAGATGATCGCGTTGTTGCAGAAGCTGCGGTTCAGGCGGTGACTGAGGCATGCGTATAACCAGTATTTTTTGCGAATTCTCATTTCAGGTTTGACATGACTTCCCATTTGCTCACATCACGACTGACTGTTGTCAGA
>Ga0213861_10004201_pt1 | contig 11808 bp, 8 predicted proteins | sample PICome_4_FD_160110 | JGI IMG/M metagenome (GOLD analysis project Ga0213861, IMG submission 160110) | Coastal seawater microbial communities near Pivers Island, North Carolina, United States - PICO131 | ecosystem: Environmental > Aquatic > Marine > Coastal | place: USA: North Carolina | collected...
ACTCAGCATTTGGAGGCGTACACCAACCTTGAGGGGATTCTTTTGTTGGGTGCGGGCTACGACCATCTCGACCTTGGCAGCCTGCCGAATGTCCCGGTCGTGCGTTTGATCGATCCGGCGATGGCCGATGACATCGCGCTCTACGTCCTCAGTTGGGTCATTTACTTTCAGCGCGACTTCGACCGCTACGCCACAATGCAAGCGACAGCGACCTGGCAAAGCGCTCTGAAGCCTGTCTTTGCCCGCAACTTCACAGTCGGTGTTCTTGGCTCGGGGGCAATCGGCAGCATCGTCCTTACGACGTGTGCAGAGCATGGATTCGCCACAGTGGGATGGTCTCGTTCGGCCCATGATCGTCCACTGAAGGACTTCTTCCGAGACTGCGATGTGGTAGTTGATCTCGTTCCGCTCAACAACGCCACCCGGGGCATCATTGGCGCACCTGAGCTGACTGCACTCGGTGATGGTGTATTGATCAACGTTGGCCGTGGCGCCACGGTGGACACCCCGGCGTTGATCGGAGCACTCAACGGCGAGTTGCGCGCGGCGGTGCTTGATGTTTTTGACTCTGAGCCGCTCCCGGCCGACTCGCTGCTGTGGCGTCACCCGAAAGTGTTCGTGACTCCCCATGTTGCAGGGCGTTCTGACCCAGTGACCGCCGCACCGGTGATTGCTGCGAGCATTGCCGAACTTGGTGCCGGTCGAACTCCCCCTGGCACGATTAATCGGTGACTAGTCCCTCGATTAAAGAATCGCTCCTCGGCCACAGACGCAATAATTGACCCCGCACGCCTAGTGCTTCTGAACTGCTCCTCGCATGAAGGTGCGTACAAGGGCTAACGACGACCTACCAATGAAGGCCTGAGTGCTGCAGTGATCATTGACAGCAACTCGAAGCATGGACCTCGATCAAGTCAGGATCGGAGAGCGACGTTGAAGCAGCGCTCCTGCAACGACCCGAGGGCATAGTTCTCGTAGTCGACACCGTCTGCGGCGTAGAGCGTGCGGCACGACTCGCTCCAACTTAGTGCCTCTGCGGATGACATGCGGTGAACGACCTGCATCACACCGCCCTCGTACACGCGGTACTCAGCCCATGTTCCCGGAAAGTCCTTGGTGCAGCCGATTTCGATCGACGGAATACGCGACTCGCTCATCATCCGAACTCGGTGGCGATGAGTATGACCCGCAGTGTATGCGATGAGATCGGTGCGCCGGGCGGCGACTTGGTCGAGCAGATCGCTGCCATCTGGATGCAAACCAAAATACGTGTCGCTGCGACGACCGCCTGGTTGACCGACCCATTGCTGATGGTGGCCCATTGCTATCACCGGTTGGTCGCTTGCGGCACACACAGCGTCAAGCCAATCGATCTGCTCAGGGTCAAGCCGACCAGTAGTTTCGCCCGGAATCGTTGTGTCGAGCAGCGCGACCGTCATTCCGTCGACCTCAATTACCCGATCACCGGCGTAGCGATACTGGTGGTGGTAGCTGTCGTGATTTCCGCGCACAACGTGCAGCCGTTCGCCAAATGGCACGCGGTAGCATGACTCGAAAGCCGCCCATTCCTCTGGACGCCCGTCGACTGAAAGGTCACCCTTGACGATGACCGCAACGGGATCGATGCCAAGCATTTCGGTTGCTGCCGTTCGGTTCATCACCTCGGGATACGGCTCAGCACCGTCCGGCACGCGCCGCACCGGCCCTATCGAGTGCTCATCGAGCCGGCCCGCCTCCCGTTCACCGAAGTGCAGGTCATTAACCGTGGCAATGCGTGACAGCAGTTGGCCCGGCGGACGTGCCAAAGTGTGGGCCATGGCGCCATCGACGGTGTACTGAGTGTCAGGGTCTAGCCCTTCGAGCCGCACGACTCGAGTTCCCTCGTGCGCCACGATCAGGTCATCAGCAACAGTGGTGATGGTCGTGGTCATTTCAGTTTGGGATCATTAGACCTTGATCACGACGGAACCGACGATCTTGTCGTGCCATGTCTGATTCTTGTCGTCCCACAGCATCCACAGGTAGCCGAGGGAGAAGATCTGGCTCGAGATGAACGAGGCAAACAGTTGGCGCCCAAGCGCCTTTCCGATTCCAATGGGCTCACCAGTCGTTTCTCCGACGACTTTGACGCCGGCGATCTTGCGGCCCCAGGTCTGGCCCGTCGTACCGAGCGATCGAATGTACAACACGATGACAATGATGAAGCCGACTGCAATCAGTAACCCACCGAGCCCGATCTGAACTCCATTGGGCTCACCAGCAGGGCACACAATCTTGTCGCCAACGCTCACGCAGTTATTGAACGCACTGCCGATCAGGTAGCCGCCCGGGATCGCGAAGGCAACGATGAGCAGCCCATACAGAAAGCCATCCAGCAAATAGCCACCTAGGCGCTGCCAAAAGCCAGCACGCTCATGACCGTCGACTGGACTTGAGGAATACGCCTGGTATCCAGGCGGGGGCGCTGCTCCGTACGGCGGTGGTGCTCCGCCACTCAACGGTGGCGGTGGCGGTGGCGGCGGGTCCATTGGAACGGTCACGTTCCCATTGTTCCAGATCAGCCGGCGGCCGGCTGGCCTCTCAGCGCCAGGGGCGCAAGCGACGGACCGGTAACGGACGCGCCCACGACCGGCTGCTGAACCGCCACGCTGTGTTGCGGGGCTCAGCAACAGGGCCAAGAACGCTCGCACGTGGCCACAATGCTTCGGTTGCTGCCATGATCGCGGCAGCTTCTTCGTCGGTGGGAACGGCAGCCCCCGACACAGAAAATGATGTGTTCATGCTGCTCACACTACGTGCCACTGCTCTATGGGCCTTCCTTGTCCATCGACGAACTGGTGCGTCGCAGTCGTAGTTAGGTTACTCCGGTGGTCTGGCCATGGTAAATGCGTCGCAACGTGTTGGCGTACCCCACGCAAATCTTGCGAAGAAGATCAGCGAGCATGGCACGCACGATGAACTGCGCGAAGGCGTGCGTCAATTAAGGAACTTTCCATTCGTCGCATCCGCCACCGCAGAAGAGATCAAGTGGAATGCGCAGGCATTAGCCGAAAGCCGTACGTTCTGCATCCGGCAAAATTATCCTGGGTTCGACATTCGAGCGAGTAGGTGGCCTCGTTGGCAGCGTCGACGAATCAAGCTACCCAGGTCAACGGGGATCCACCTCTCGTCCTCTTTCGTAAGCTTCGATTGGACTTCTGAAGTACCGGGGCGTTGCGGCCTCCGGTCCTCATTTCCAACTCCGGTATTGCCTCGATAGGAGCTTGGAACCGTCTCCGCACGATTAACGTCGAAAACCTCATGCTGAAACTTTCCGCGTTAGTCGCTCTTGCTACGTCGGTGATCGTTCTCGCTGGATGCGGGAGCGCTGACGACTCTCCCTCAGGTGTAGCGCCGACGGATGGCGAACTGTCGGGAACTACGTTCGACTCGACCGACGTGACCGGCCGCGACCTGGTGCCGGGCTCACTGGTCACCATCGGGTTCCAGGAAGACAGCATCAGTGCAAACGCTGGCTGCAACTCAATGTCCGGCACATACGCCATCACCGACGGCATCCTCGAAGTCGGTGTCATGGCTGCGACAGAGATGGCCTGTGACGATGCTTTGATGGCACAGGACCTCTGGCTGGGCAATTTCATCACGAATGGTCCATCGATCGTGTCCTTCGGCGAGACACTTACCTTGACGGGCGACGATGTCGCCGTGAGTCTTGCCGTTCGTCCGGCCGCTGAACTCGAAGGAACGACGTGGGTCGTGACGGGCGCGACTGTAGGGGACATGGTGTCGACGACTCCGAACGACACCCGGGCGTCGATGACGATCACTGACGGCGTCGCTGCGATCGAAACTGGCTGCAACAGGGGCTCCAGCAACGTGGAGGTCGCTGAGACAACAATTACGTTCGGTCCGATGATGTTGACACGCATGGCCTGCCCATCCGACCAGGCCGCACTAGAGCGGGCTGTCACGGCTGTGCTTGACGGAGAGGTCAGCTACGAACTCGACGACGACACGCTCGTGATTCGAGCGGAGGGCACCGACGATGGGATCGGTCTTACGTTCGCTGCGAACTGACCGACTCGGCGACCAAGGTTGCCCGGATGCAGAGTGAATGGCTCTCAGAGCAACAGGTCATGCGCTAGCGACAACGACACTGACTCGTCCAAGAACATGGGCGGGTCACAGTGGCACGTTGCCGTGCTTGCGCCTCGGGAGTTCCTCACGCTTAGTCGACAACATTCGCAGTCCGGCGACCAGCTTGCGCCGTGTGTCAGCGGGATCGATCACATCGTCGATATAACCGCGCTCGGCTGCTGCGTATGGGTTGGCGTACTTTTCGGTGTAGTCGGCGACGAGTTCGGAACGCCGAGTGGCTGGGTCGCCAGCTTGTTGCAGTTCACGTCGGTACACGATTTCAACGGCACCTTGCGGGCCCATAACGGCCAGCTCGGCGGTTGGCCAAGCGAAAGCGAGATCGGAGCCGATCGACTTCGAGTCCATCACAACGTACGCGCCGCCGTACGCCTTGCGGGTGATCACCGAGATACGAGGCACTGTGGCCTCGCAGTAGGCGTAAAGCAGCTTCGCACCATGACGAATGATGCCGCCATACTCCTGGTCGACACCGGGCAGGAAGCCCGGCACATCAACAAACGTGATGAGCGGAATGTTGAATGCATCGCAGGTACGGACAAACCGCGCAGCTTTCTCAGCTGACTCGATGTCGAGGACGCCAGCAAGAACTTTTGGCTGATTGCCGACAACGCCGACAGGTCGACCGTCAATGCGGCCGAAGCCACAGATAATTGACTTGGCGAAGTGAGGGAAGTACTCAAAGAATTCACCATCGTCGATGCAGGTACGAACGACGTCGGTCATATCGTAAGGCAGGTTTGGGCTATCCGGCAGAATGTCGCGCAGTTCAGGGCAATCGCGATTGGGATCGTCGGTGCAGTCCTCCGCTGGCGGCTCTTCGAGGTTGTTTGCCGGGAGAAAGGACAGCAAGAAGCGAACGTCGTCGAGACAAGACTTTTCGTCGTCGGCGACGAACGTGGCCACGCCTGACTTGCTTGCGTGGCTCATTGCACCACCCAACTCCTCAAGGGTGACGTCTTCACCGGTGACGGTCTTGACGACGTCAGGGCCGGTTATGAACATGTGGCTGGTCTCGCGCACCATGAAAATGAAGTCAGTCATTGCCGGGGAGTAGACGGCCCCGCCGGCGCACGGGCCGAGGATGACAGAAATTTGTGGTACGACACCTGAGGCACGCACGTTTCGGTGGAAGATGCCTCCGTAACTTGCGAGGCTGACTACTCCCTCTTGGATACGAGCGCCGGCGCCGTCATTGAGGCCAATCAGCGGAGCCCCGACCTTGAGCGATAGGTCCATCAGCTTGTGGATTTTCTCGGCGAATACTTCGCCGAGCGCTCCGCCGAAGACGGTGAAGTCCTGGGAGAATACGAAAACTTTGCGGCCGTCAACAGTGCCCCAGCCCGTGATCACTCCATCGGTGTACGGACGTTCCTCAAGGCCCGATGCCTGTGCACGGTGGCGAGCAAGGAGATCAAGCTCGTGAAATGAGCCGTCGTCGAGAAAGTAGTCGATGCGCTCGCGAGCGAGCATCTTGCCCTTCTCGTATTGACGGTCGATCGACCGTTGGGATCCAGCATTGTGTGCGTCCTTGCGACGCCCGGCGAGATCGTCCAATTTCTCCTGCATGCTCACGGTCGGAAACATAGCGCGACCACGCGAGAAGCAAGAATGCACGCATGGATCAATCGTCGGGGCGAGTGGCGCCTGCGGACGTCACGTTCAGATACCAGCAAAAATTTCTGCCTTATGCCGCTGGCGATCGACTCCACCGTCGAGGTGCCCCTCAGTCAGCTCCGAGTTGATCGCTTTCGCTACAGCCTGTCATTTGTTCGGTGGCAACATGACGTTGCCGCCGTCCATTGCCCCTGAGAGCAAGCCGATGCCGTTGCTCCTGTCGCTTTTATGCTTTTGCGGGTGCATCCACTTGCGGACTGCCACGGTCGTACTCAGTTCCCTTTGGCATCTGAGGTCACGCCGACAAGGGGCCACATGGACGTCAACCAGCGACAGTGGTGGTGGTTTCGATCGGGACGAGAATCGGTGCGGGGATCGTGATCGACGTTGTTGGCGCAGTGCCATCGGCTGTGGCAATCGCTACGACGATGGGGTCGCTGCGTACTATCCCGGCCCCAGTGTTGGCGTTGACCTGCAATTGCCAGTCGCCGGCTACCTCCAGTGGGAGTCCGTTTGCTTCACTTCGCACAGCTCGTCCTGCTCCGCTCAACGGGACAGACTGAACGATTGCGCCGGTCACTCCATCGACCGGCGGCGTGAGGACCACCTCGAGACCGATGATGCCGTCGCCGGGTTCGTCGACACGAACTTCGAGGCCGTTCAACCCGACTCGATCGTTGGTGAGCTTGACAGTGACGTCAAGAACAACGATCTCTTCAACCTCAACTAGAACTCGCCGTTCGATTGCGTAATCGATAACGGTTTCGTTATTCACGTTGACTGGAGAAAGTGAAAGCAACCAGGAACTCGCGAGCAGAACGACCAGGCCAATCGCAGCTTCGATACCGAACGCCCGTCGCAAACGGTCAGCCATTGGAACGGTCATTTCATGGGTCCGGGCCAAGCGTTGTTGTGCAAACTGACGTGCGGACAGGCCAACGAACACCATTGCTGCCACCAGAACAACTTTCAGCACCGTGACGCGGCCGTGGGCGTTGCTGAACAGATTGCCTCCGTCAAGGCGGAACATTTGCACCAGCCCGGTGCCAATGGTGACGACGATCGCGAGCATCGAAATACGCGCGAAGCCGCGTACAGCATGGACGAGGTCCTCCTCGCCGGGCCCGGACAGGACGACGCGTGCGAGCAAGATCACTCCGCCAACCCACACGGCCATCGCCAATGCATGAGCAATGCCAAGCAGCACGCCGAGCAGTACCAGGGGGCCATCGACGCGACCGACGCCGATCATCGCAACCGCCAGCGCAGGAAGGCCGAGCGCGACGAGTTGAGTAACGGGGTCGATGACGCGATCGGGTCGGAACGCCGCCCAAGCAGCCGCAATGACGAAGACCAGTCGTAGGAATGCGGCTCGGCCGGACCACCCGGCATTGAGCAGATCTAGCCACGCAGCGGGGCTGAATCCAGATCCCCACGAGGAACCAGACACCGCTGCCGCTGCCGCTGCCGTGAATAGCAACGTTCCGAGCAGCGCAAACCCCCATGCTGCGCGGAGGAACCGAATAGTGATTAGGTACTCGACGCCCTCGGGCCACGCCGCAGCGATCACGACGAGCGCGCCAAAAACTACTGCAATGCCGAGGGTCGACAACACCCGCCCGAGCCACAGCGGTCCTGCTCCGGACTCGACGCTGTTCAGATCAATAATTGGCGAGTCGGGTGCGTCGGTGCCCCCGGCGGTCGGCACCGCTGTTCCTTCGCCAATACCTGTCAACGTGGTCGACGTGTCGTTGCCTGTGTCGGCGGTGGTGGTTGGCGCCGGGTCCGTCTCAATTGAGAAGGAGATTTGTCCGCTGCCATTTGGCTCATCGTCACTATTACTTACTGTCCAAGTTGCGACGCACAGACCCTGTGGAAGGCCCGGGGCCGGGATCTCGACAGTCATAGTTCGCGCGTTGCCGCTCAACGTTGGTCGTGGCACTAGGTAGGGCTCAGTGTTGCACTCAACTGAGACGACGCGCAGTTCGCCGACTTCTTCAGTGAAATTAAAAACAATCTCGCTGGGCGACGTCGTCAGAGCTGCACCGTCGGCAGGCTCAGAGGTAATGATCTCGTTATCTGCGAGGGCAGCTCCCGGCGAAAGACCGAATGCCCCGACAAAGGCGATTATTACGAACGCCAGACCAAGCCGGACAGAGTGGCCCAAACGCGACGCCACAGGCTCCGACGAAAGGTTGGCGGACTGGATCATCTTGGTCCGAGGCGACCGTCTTCGGTCAAGGAGAACAGGTGTGTACTCATTCACAGTGTGCCGAGGCTACTGCCAGCCCGCAGCCAAGGGCGTGAGGCATGCTCGGAGCGTCGCCGTCCGAAGGCGGCAACGCTCATAACGGACTGATGCGACAGGCCAGGACGTCCATCGCCGTGATCAAGTCATCGCGCCCTAAGGTCAGTTCGAGGATGGCGGTCTGGAGCGCACCGAACTGAGCTGAATCGCTGGACGGTGTAGCGGCAAGCCTGGTCCACTCGGCGGCTTGGTCAGCGGTGTTTTGCACAAATGCTCGATGATCATTATCAAGGTCATCCGGTGCCCGTAACGCCCGGGCCGCTTCAGCTTGACGAGTGAGCACGTCAGCTACTGAGCGAGCAAAGCTCGCCACGCCAGCTTGGTCGAGCGGATCAGCAATCACTGACTGTTCTGCATTGCTGGCAATACAAATCGCTGCAAGTTCGCCTCGATAGGCGGCGCTATCAACAACTGGTGCTTCGTCGCTCGCACAGCCAACTGTCATCATGACCGTCGTACTCATGGCAAGCATCGCTGCAGCTTGAGTCTGCCGACCGAGAGATAGCATCCCCCCACTGTAGAACTGGTTGTCGGTCGGGTGTCCGCACCGTCAATGGCGCTTCGTCCGCAAACCTCTATCGTGACGGTAATGGCCACCCAATCGCTGTACCGCCGCTATCGGCCCCGTCGCTTCAGTGAGGTTCGGGGTCAAGACCACGTCGTTAAAGCGCTACGCACCTCCGTTGCCGAAGGACGCGAAGGTCAGGCCTATCTCTTCTCGGGTCCCCGCGGCACCGGGAAGACCACATCGGCACGCATTCTTGCCAAAGTGCTCAACTGCACCGAGGTCCTAGACGGCGAGCCGTGTTGTGAGTGTGAGTCCTGCCTATCAGTCGAGCGCGGCACAAGCTATGACGTGCACGAACTTGACGCTGCGAGCAACAACGGTGTTGACTCAATGCGCGATCTCATCGACAAAGCGTCACTTGGCACCCCTGGGCGGCACAAGGTGTACATCCTTGACGAGGTGCACATGCTGACCAAGCCCGCCGAAGCCGCACTGTTAAAGACGCTTGAGGAACCACCACCGCACGTGGTGTTTGTGCTGGCAACGACAGACCCGCAAAAAATGTCAGACACTATTCGGAGCCGCACACAGCACCTGCAGTTCCATCTGCTTCCTGCCGACACGTTGCAACAGCACATCCGGTGGGTGGCCGACAACGCAGGCCTTGTCGTCTCCGACGCGGCGATCCAACAGGTGTTGGCTCAAGGCGCCGGGTCAGCACGTGACGCCCTGTCTGCACTCGAATTAGTGGCCAACACCGGTGGTGACGGAGTAGAGACCGTGCCCATCGAAGAGTTCGTCGAGGCAATGATCGAACGCGATCCGGGCCGCGCGCTGAAGATGGCCGCCGGAGCGGTCGGTCTGGGTCGTGACCCTCGCACCTTGACCGAAGAAATAATTGGGTTCCTGCGCGACGGGTTCTTGTCGATCATGGCGCCAGACCTTGTGCAGCTGTCGTCTGATCGAGTAGCAACATTGTTAGAACAGTCGCAGCGGCTCGGCGCTGCCGGCCTCGTGCGCGGTATTGAGCAACTCGGTGCGGCATTGACCGAGATGCGACACGCTCCAGACCCTCGGGTCCTTCTTGATGTGGCGATTGTGAAGCTCACGTCCGATTCCGCGGCAGGAGGTGATTCGGGTGCAGCCATCGGCGTGTTGACTGCCCGTATTGCGAAGCTCGAGCAGCAACTTGCCGGGGCGCTGAACACAGCCACCAGACCGGCTACAAACCAAGCCACACCGACTGCTGGCGAGCCCGAAACTCCTGACGTTGATGCGCCGCGCTATGAAGCGACTGGCCGCGCCGCTCTCGGGGGACGGGTCCAGCGACCACAATCCGCTGCGAAGACCGTTCCCGCAGCGCCGAAAGATCGAGTGGAGCGGGCTCCTGCTGCGGGGGCTGCGCGCCAGCCAGAGCCATCACCATCACCTGCGTCAGCCGCATTCGAACTGGCAACGGCAGCTACGTCAGAGGGCGCAGCGATGAACCAGTCGATGTGGGATGACAAAATCAAGCCCGGTCTGCGTGGCATGGCTCGTGCAGTGTTTTCACCTGCGACCTACGTTTCTAATACCGATACGGTTCTGACACTGTCGCTCCCCAACCCTGTGCATCGCGACAAATGCGAACAGCATCGTGCTGCGGTTGAGCAAGCACTCACCGCCGCTGTTGGCGGTCCGGTCTCGCTCGAACTCGTGCTTGCCGGTGGTAGCGGCGGCGACTCGTCAAGTGTCGGCGGCGGTCCATCCAGCAGTCCGGCCACGGCAAGACGATCAGCCGAGCCGACGACTCAAGCGCCGCCGCCTGCGAACGAACCACCGATTGATCCAGAGGAACCGGCCGCTGACCCGCAGACTGATTCATTGGCGGTCAACGACGACGCGTTAGCCAACGATGCATCTCATCGTCAGCAGTCTGAGTCACCTCGCCGCACGGCTGAACGCAAGGCGGCCCAGGCCAGCGACACACCACTCCAAGGTGACGAAGGTGGGCTGGAAGAGGCCGGAGCCGAGATTGAAGTGCTACCCGAAGACCACGAGGTCGACCTCACTGAATTGGTCGATGCCCCACCCGAAACCGTGAGGATGCCCATCGATCGACTCGCTGAGGCATTCCCCGGTTCCAAACTCGTTACCGAGACATACTGATGGCCTCAACGACGTACACCGCACCCGTCCAGGCTCTGATCGATGAGTTCGGACGCTTGCCTGGAATCGGCCCAAAGTCCGCCCAGCGAATAGCTTTCCACCTCCTCAAGATCCCCGAGGACGACGTCACACGACTCGCTTATGCCATCACTGATGCCAAGGCTCGAGTTCGATTCTGCGAACGCTGCTTCAACGTCGCCGACGAAACCTTGTGTCCTATTTGCACCGATGATGGGCGTGACAGCCACGTTTTATGCGTTGTCGAGGAATCGCGCGACGTCGTTGCCATCGAGAAGACAGGCGAGTTTCGAGGGCGGTATCACGTTTTACTCGGCGCGATGTCGCCACTGGAAGGCATCGGTCCTGAGCAGTTAAAGATTCGCGAGCTCGTTACTCGACTCGATCCCGAAGGCATCACTGAGGTCATCTTGTGTACAAATCCCAACACGGAGGGTGAAGTCACGGCGATGTATCTCGCACGACTACTTAGGCCACTCGGACTCAACGTGACCAGGATTGCGAGTGGGCTGCCTGTGGGCGGCGACTTGGAGTACGCCGACGAACTGACGCTCGGGCGTGCCCTTGAGGGCCGTCGTTCCATCAACGAGTAATTCTTCTCAAAAGAACATCGCTCTGCGCCGGTACCCACGGGTCGTCATTACCCGCCCCCAAGTCCGACAGGGAATCTGCTCCCATTTACGTTGCGCTGGACTACGAAACGCTAACTCAATGTCGAAGTCCAAGGTCAGGGCGCGACCGATTCAGCAGGCAACCTCGGTGGCGATCCAGTTGTCCAGCGCAGGGCTGGACTCAAAGCTCGTGATAAGCGCATAGCGCGACTCGGCGCCCGGGTGCACAACGACATGCCAGAGGCGTTGCGTGTCGACGATGAAACGAGCGCCCTTGTGTAACGGGACGCGGACCTCGGTCGACGCATCAGGCAGGCCGTCGGCATCGTTGTCCATCAGGATCATGTAGCTATCAGGGTTGTCCGTCAACTCGACCCACGTGCGCACTACCCAACCCTCATCATCAGGATTAAAGCGGTTGTTGTCATCTCGGTGCAGGCTTC
>Ga0213861_10004202_pt1 | contig 11799 bp, 16 predicted proteins | sample PICome_4_FD_160110 | JGI IMG/M metagenome (GOLD analysis project Ga0213861, IMG submission 160110) | Coastal seawater microbial communities near Pivers Island, North Carolina, United States - PICO131 | ecosystem: Environmental > Aquatic > Marine > Coastal | place: USA: North Carolina...
AAGATATATAATAGGAATATCTTTTCTAATCTCCGCTTCCATCATAAACAACCACTCAAAATATCTTGGATCTGTGATGATCATGATAGCATCTGGTTTTTCTGCTTTAATAAACTGGCGGAGTAAATCCGGAGATCCATATCCATCTACAGGATAAGCCATAACCGAAGAATCATTGATCCCTGATGCTTCATTGGTAGATGTGGATAAATCAAATCGTTTTCCTTTTTCAGGATGATTAACAGCACCTGCAATGTTAACCCAATTAAAATGGTGGGAGGTGTTAATTACTATTTCTCTTGCAACAGTTGCTACACCAGATGTTACTCTAATGTCATCACATATCAGGAGAATTTTTTTCCTCTCGTTTTGAGGAAGATAATCGAATTTTTCTTTCATTTAAAAACTTTTATTGTTAATATAAAAAACTAATTACTATATTCCAAGTTTAGATTTTATGGGTGTGGATTTGTTTTCTAAACTCTTCATCTTTCATGTAAAGGTCAATTGCACGTTCTGATAGTTTTTGAAAACTAAATTTTCTTTTAATGCACTCTACTTTAAAATTGTTAAATAGATCTTCATCTATTTTTACACTTGTTAATTTTTGATTAGCACTCATATATACTTATATTTATTAATTGATTATATATAAATATACGCTAATTTTGAAAAGTCGCAGAACATAAATGAGTTTTATAAAAAGAACACCATTTGCAATTTTTGTTTTCTTTGGGTTGATGCTCTACTTCTTTATATCCTTTAGGTGTAAAGGATTCAGTGATGAATTTTTGTAAAGCATCTCCTACTCTTTTTTGCTTAATCTTCCCGGAGGGTGGTGAAAAGGTTTGAATTCTTCTAATAGTAAAATCTTCACTTTCCCATAATTGACGTTTAACAATAAAATATTCTATTTCTATTTTTTTAGGATCAATGTCAAATAATTCAGAAAGGAATTTTTTATAGAGTATTAATTGAAATTGTTTTAATTCGTCATTTTTAGTTTTAGCATTCCATCCACGTGAGGATGTTTTAATATCTATAATTTTAAATTTTTGAGTTGGTTCATGGTACATTACAACATCTAAAAAACCATTGTATATTACATTTGGTTTTAATGGATTGGGGGTGGTTTGGATGGGGATTTCACATCCAACTAGCCACCATCCCCTTTTAGTAAAATATTTAGCCTTATTTTTAGAGAAATCTCTTATAATTTCTATTCCCTCTTCAAAAAATTGTCTGAGTTCTTGGGGGGTTGTAAAGTGTTGGTTTTTGTTCTTTTTATACTGTAGTGCGTATTCTTCTCTTAGTTTTTCTTCAAACATATCGTAAGTGTTTATACGATCTGCTTCAGCACCACTTTTCTCATACATCACATCTAAATAGTGTTGAAGGACTTCGTGAATAGCTGTCCCAAAAACCGTGTGAATGGAAGAAGTAAATTGTTTATGTCCTTCTCTATACTGTAGTGACCATTTTTTGGGGCACTCAGTAAACATAGAAAGTTGAGAGTATGAAACAAGTTTTTGGGTTGCCCAATTAATTTCTTCAGGCTTGAAGTTTCGTATATTTTTTACGATTTGAGGTACTTTTTTTTTCTTAGACATACCCCTAAGATACGAAAAAATATTTGAAAAAACAAGCTATTTTTACATTGGAGTAATATCTTCGGGATTGTAAGTAAATGATATTACGTCTGGAATTTTTCGGATTGAATCTATTAGATTTGTAACTTTATCCCTACTAAAACCACCTGATTTGATGAATGGATATCCATCAAGTTTTATGTTTAGAATTGTGGTGAATTGGTCATAATTTTGCTCACTATAATCCTCAATTTCAGTTGTTGATACTACTGTTATTCCGGGGATTGATCTAACATCAGATAGGATCTCGTTTTGAGGTCTGTTTTTAATGTTTGTAATAAAACGACCACTAATTTTGTATTGGTCTTGGTATTTTTCGGTTAGAGCTTGTTTAAGTTCTTCTCGGATTAAATTTTTAAGATCTTTTGAATTCATGTCAGAGTATATGTTATACATATTTAGGAATTTATACTTCCTGTGATTTTATTTTTTCCATTTTCCTCTCATTACTAGCTGGGCTATAATGCCGTAATTAGAGATATCAATAAAACTATCTATCATGGGTTCATCGTTAACATAAGATTTGCCTTTACGTTTTAACATGTTTTTTAAGCGGTTTATCTTATCGTTACAACGAAGCCAAATCCCTGTTAATGAAAGTTGTACATCCTCCTCTTCTTCTAGTGTAGACCCTAAAGTAATATTGCCTAATCCATAGTCCATCATCTTACCAGAAAATAGTTCATACTGTTCTTGTTGAATTTTTTTAAATTCTTGTGCTAGTTCAGGGTAGGTTTCTTCAAAAATTTCAGTTGTATTGTTCATTTTTTTAAAATATTTTTAATTTCTTTTTCATCATACCCCATATAGGATAAAATAACTTTATGATCCCGGGGTTTTAGTATTTTAATATGAGATTCAGCTTCGCTTAAACTACATTCAAAGTATTTCTTGAATGTCTCAACTAGTTGGGTTGGTGGTGATTTGTGTTTAGACTTTAAATATTTAAAAAACATTTTCTTTTTAGGTATATATTCCTTGTAGATGTTGTAAAGTTGTTCTTTACTTTCATATGGGGTGGTTTGAACATAGTTAACCAATTCAACAAAATTTTGATTCATTGAAACAAAACGATTAACCATATAAGAATTAAATTTACCCCAATCCTCCTCTGTAAATTCAGAGGAGGGGGTTTTATAGTAGGTTATATGATTTAACCAATCAAATATGTTTTTTATATTATGCTTCGATGACATATTCTTTATATTCTTCACGTAATTCTTTTGGAATAGAATCTAATAGAATTTTTTTAGTTTCCAAATCATAAAATACAGGGATTGGGAGAAGAGCATCTTCTGATCCCCCTACTACAAATTTTGATACTTTTCTTAAAAGTGTTGCTTGACCAAATAAAACTCCTCCATCAAATCCTTTTACGGCAGTGGTGTTTCCTAAGTCAATGTTTAATTGAGGTTGTTGATTTTCCATCATAACTTTTTGTGTTTGTTTTTATATTACTTGTGGTTTAATTGCATCTACTATTTTACTTAAACATGATGCTATGTTTATTTCTTTATCTATTCTGAAGTTTGCTTGGTAAAGGTGTTCATTTAATATTACAGATACTGTACCTTCCCTTCCAGGTGCGTATTTTGAGATATGTTCAAATAAAAATCTATAGGTTTCTTCAAAATCTTTTACTCCTGAATCTAATATGATTTGTCTAAGTTGGGTCCAGCTTGGTTTGGGTTGTTTGAGTTCTTTTAAGATAGAATTCATGTAACTAGAAGATACAACAACTGTTTTATCTACTTTTAATTTATTATCTACAATTGAAAGTTGAATTGTATTTAACATTTTACGTAGATCGGGGTAGAACTGGGTTACAACGTTTGCTAGATCTTCTAATTGGTATTCTACATTTTCTTGGTTTAGAATTCCAACTAAATGTTGAGCTATTTCCTTTTTAGAAGGTGGGATAACTTTTAAAACTTGACAACGTGATTGGATTGGGTCAATAATTCTTTCAATGTAGTTGCAAGTTAAAATAAAGCGAGTGGTGCGGGAGAATGTTTCTATCACATTTCTTAAAGAAGCCTGGGCGTTGATTGTAAGAAAATCTGCTTCATCTAGTATAATCACTTTTAGGGATTTGAAGGATGCTGTGGATGCAAAACCTGTTACTTTTTCTCGGATAGTATCAATTCCCCGCTCATCACTCGCATTTATGTAAAGATAATCACAATTTAAATTTTTAATAATAATTTTAGCTAATGTAGTTTTTCCAGTTCCACTTGGGCCATAAAAACAGAAATTTTGAATATCGTCCTGGTTTAGGTATCGTTGGATAGTGTTTTTAATTTGTTCATTTCCAACATATCCTTTTAGAGTGGATGGTCTATAATGTTCTACAAAGAGTGTATTATCTTTCATGTAACTTATTTTGATGGAATATAAGAAAAAGCCTGCCGATAGGCAAGCTTTTCTTTAAAATTTTATTTTGGTTGTTTTATCTAGCCCAAGAAATAGTTTTAAGTCCTTTTTCACCACATTCATCTGAACTGGATCTATTGATGCTTAAAATAGTGCCAACATATTTAATTCCTGAGGAGTTAAAGATATCGTATTGGTTAATTTCTTCATTTTCTTCTTCTTCAAAAAAATCTTTAATTTTTTCAAATCCTCTTTTTCTATCAGATGAACTAGAGAATTTATATGCATTTATTCTTTTTCCATCTTTACAGAGCTCAATAATACCATTGCTATATACTTTAGCTTCTATTCCAGATTTTAGATGTTTTACAGTATCTTCAACTTTATAAACATCCCCACTACTTACATTTCCTGGGTAATCTGCTCTTCCAGGGCCATAATTAGCGTTAAATTCTTCTACTTTTTCTTCATATCTTTCTGATAGGAAATGTTCGAAAGCGTCTTCGTATTGTTCTTTTTCTCTATCGAAGATATTTCCAACCATCTGGGTTCCAACGAAATTTTCATCTAGTTGTTGTTTATCGGTGGGTTTTGGTAAACCCGCTAGTTTAGCCCATCTTGCTTTTTCTGTTGACATATTGTTATTTTATTATAAATATTGTTATTTTATTATAAATATTGTTATTTTATTATTCCTGCTCTAACTAGCATTTGTTTACGTTCAATGTTAGATGATTCTTTAAGATTTTGTTTAAAATCAAAAGATATTGGTTGGAGTTTAGCTCTTTGGTCAGCTGAAATTCCAGTTACAATTAGTTTGTATTTTCTATCTACACCTTGTCCTGTTGATTCTACTTCATATTTTGCTCCAGGAACATCTCCTAAACGTTTTTGAAACATTTTACGAAGTTTGTCTGCTTGATCTGCGGTGTTTACAGTAGTTGATAGTGGTGGAATAGTTATTTTTTCAGGTTTAGTTAAAACTGTTGAAGTATTACCTTCTGATTCTTCTCTATCAACATTCACAAATTTATATTCTAAACCCGAGTTATCCATTATAGTTTTTATAACCTTTTTTAAATAGGGTTTAGGGTTGAATGGAGAAGAGTTTTGAGGGAATACAATTAAATTATCTTTTACTTGGTAGTGTATATCTTTTTCTAATACTCCTGAATATTTTTTTAGGTTAGCTGGGGTTTTAATTGGGAAGTAGTTTTTACCATACTTACCATAAAACTCTATTGGTAAATCTTTTCCAGGTAGGGATTTTAACCAATCCTCAAACTCTCCTTCATTTCCTTCACCTTTCCAATCTTCATACTTTCCAGTATTTTTTTCTACAGCTATAGGCCATTCTTCGGGAACACGTTTTTTAATGTCTATTATTTTAACATCTTTTGCTACATCTGTTCTTTCATCCCAATCACTTTTAGCAGCATTTGTTTTTTGAGCAGGGATTGAAGGACCAAATACTCTTTTAATAACGTCAGGTTTACGCATGTTTTGTGCATAAATTCCGTAATTATCTACTATATTCAACGCCTCAAGAGCATCTTCGATAGATGATGGTTGGATGGCTAAATCAAATTCAGTTCGCAACATTTTTTGTTCTCCACCTTGCTCATCTTCTACTTCTTTTAAAATATCTGTTAATTTCATTTTGTTAAAATTATCTCTTTAGTTCGGGGGTTTTATTTATAGTATTATATATGATAATAAATATTACTAAGATATTAAATTAATCAAAATCCCCATATATGTTAAAACGTTTTGGTGGTTCTATTACTACTTCTTCTTCTTGTTTACTAATAGCAAAAAGTTTGCTATTTAAAGGTTCTAATCTAAAATGGACATTGTTACCTGTTTTTTGAAAATATGCTTCTAAGGTTTCAGTAAGGGAAGGATGTTCAACATCCTCCCCAATTAAAATCCAAGTATCGCCTTTTCCTTTAACGCGTTCTGCTATAAGGATATTATGTTCTACTGTTTGTGTTTCCATATTACATCATCCCCATCATTGAAGGATCCATTTGTGGTGGTGTTGTATTTTCTTCTGGTATGTCTACTGCTATTACTTCTGTTAATAAGATTGTACCTGCAATAGAAGAAGCGTTTAAAAGTGCTTGTTTAGTTACTTTGTAAGGATCGATAATACCATCTTTCTTCATATTAACTGTAGAGCATTTTTTAATATTATACCCTGTCCAAAAATCCTTTATACCTTTAAGATCAACCATTACAATCATAGATGCCTCTGCTTCTGAGTATCCCGCATTTGATAGAATTTGATAGAAGGGTTTAGCACAAGCATCGTACACTAGTTTGTAACCAAATTTAGTAGACTCATCTATATTTTCCTTAATTTTACTTTCAAGTGATTTTCGGGCATATAGTAAAGCTATTCCACCACCTGGGACAATACCATCTACTAATGCTGCTTTGGTTGCATGAAGTGCATCATCTACACGGTCTTTTGTTTCTCTCATTTCGGTTTCAGTAGAACCACCAACATGGACAACAGCTACTCCACCACTAAACTTAGCTAAACGTTCTTGTAGTTTTTCCATTTCAAATGGAGTTTCAGAGTTATCGATTTGTGATGAGAGATCTTCTGCTCGTTGGAGGATATCTTCTTCTTTACCTCCTCCATCAATAATTGTTGTGGAATCTTTAGTTATAGTAACTGTTTTAGCTTCACCAAACCATTCCCAATTGAATTTGTCAAGTTTCATACCTTTATCTTTATCAAACACATGCCCACCTGTTAGTGTTGCAATATCTTCTAGGATAAGTTTACGACGATCTCCAAAATCAGGGGCTTTTACAGCACATACTTTAAGAGTACCTCTCATTTTGTTCACAATTAAAGTAGCAAGTGCTTCTCCATCAATATCTTCAGCAATAATAATTAAAGATTTATTTGTGTTTGAAACACCTTCCAAAATTGGTAACAATTCTTTAACTTGAGTAAAACGATGATCTGCAACCAATACATAAGCGTCTTTTAAAGTGGTGGACATTGTGTTGTTATTTGTAACAAAATAAGGTGATTTGTAACCACGGTCAAATTGTAATCCTTCCACAATCTCAAGATATGTTTCTCCGGTTTTAGATTCTTCAATATGAACAACACCTTCCTTGCCTACTTTCTCAATTGCTCTTGAAATAAGTTTTCCAACTTTTGGATCATTGTTAGCAGAGATTGTAGCAATTTGTTCTAATTGAGATTCTGAGGTGATGTTTTCTGCTTGGGATTTGAGTTCTTTAAGAACTATTTCAACAGCACTATCTATCCCACGTTTAATTTCAACAGCGTTTGCTCCATCATTTAAACGTTGAATTCCATCTTTTACTAATTCTCTTGCGAGTAAAGTTGAAGTAGTTGTCCCATCACCTGCATTGTCAGAGGTTTTAATAGCGGCTTGCTTTAACATATTTACTCCCAGATCTTCAAATGGATCTTCGATGTTTGTAATTTGTTTTGCAACTGTTACACCATCTTTTGTTGATAAAACATTATAGCCATCAGTGTAAACAAAATTTCTACCATTTGGTCCTAATGTTGAAACAACGGCGTTTGCTAATGTATCAATACCATCTACTAGTTTTTTTCGAGCTTCAGCTCCTACTTTAATTTGTTTTTTCATTCTTATTTTTTTTCTTTTAAAACTTCCGCTAGGATTTGATTTTCAGCTCCAATAAAATATTCTTCACCCTCATGTTCAAGTTTAGTAAAACCCATTGTAGGTAAAATTACAATCTCCCCAACTTGAGTTGTAGTATTTAAGAAGTCACCTGTAACACTATGTTTACCGGGTCCTACAGCAACTACTTCTCCGTGAATATTACGATCTTTATCTAGATCTGGGACAATGATGGAACCGTAAGTGGTTTCTTGTTCTTCTAGCGGTTTAATTATTACCGCATCAAATTTTGCTTTTAAATTCATATTTCAATTTCGTTTAATAGGTTTTTAATTCCTTGTTTTACTTCTTTCCAAGAATTAATGTAAGATTTAATTGTTGAAAATTCACCCCTATTTTGGTAAAATTTATTTCTGGCAACACTGTTTAAGGCATTTCCAAAACTAGTGTAGTATCCAACAGTATTTTCAACTTCTTTTGGTTCAGTGGTTTTACCTTTAAAACCACGAGTTGATATTGATACTTCAATAACTTCAAAATTTCTAGAGTCTTTTTTAATGTAGAAAGGCTCCATTAAAGGATCTTTAATTAAACATACATCTAGTTGATTTTTAGAACCTCCTTTAGGTCTTCCTCTTCTTTTTGTTTCTTCCATATAACTTTTTTTTATATTATAATATACGAATAATATTTCAATAAAACAAGCTTTAGTGTGCTTTTTCTTTGAAACTTTAATTAACTTTTAAAAATTTGTACTTTCTTTACGAACCATAAAATATTCACTTTCAATTCCATCTTCAGTTTTAAATTCTAACTTCATTAAACCCTTAGAACTTAAATGCATTACACCTTCAACCATGTCTTTATTTGCTTGTAAAATAGTTTTAAAAAGATTTGAATTAAATGGTAATTTCATTTCTTGAACATTTATATCCCCATACATATTATATGTGATCTGGTTGTTGTGTCCATGCTCATCTCCAAATGAAAATTTGCATATTGGTTCTTTATCAGGATCCTTATCAATAGAAATTATCATATTATCTACTTCAGATAAAGCACTTTTGGCTTTAATTAAATGTAGAATTTGATTTTCTTCAGTATCAAATGTTAAAGTAACATCCCAATCAGGCTCATTTACAGTTGCTACTTTAGGTATTAGAAGTAGGTCTGCTAAGGCGTAAGTTAAATTAAAATTTTGGTCTGAGATTTTTAATTTGGTGTATAGTTTATGGTTACTTTCTAGTTCCAATATAACATCCCCCAAAGTAATACCTACTAAATTATTTAATTTTTTAGTGTCGAAAATGGCTATATCACTATCTTCTAGTGGAATATTTGGACAAGAAACATTTCCTATAACTTCTTTATTTGGTGAAACAAAGTCAATAGATAGATTTTTGTCTTTAGTAGACCATTTTACAGATTCATTTTCACCTAAGTAATATTTGGTAATTATTGAAGTTAGTATAAGTTTGTTTATCATTTATTCAAAGTTAAAAAAGTGATCTAAAAATGGGTTTAAATTCAACCTCCACCCTAAATCATCGTAAAAGTTATCTAATTTTTTCATTAAAATAGTATCAAATATTTTTTCCCTATCAGCATATTTTTCCATAAATTCGTTTACTTTATCGGGGATGTCAAAGTCTAGAAATCCAAGTGCATCTATCTGATAGGGGTTTGGTTTAAGGTACACATATTTGATCTTATCTCCTTGTGCAATATATGAATGTTCTTTATTTAATCCCCAGAATCTTATCAAGTCATTATAAACAATAGCTGCTTTTGTATTTACAGGAGCACCTTTTTTAGTGATAGTAAACATTTCTCCTGCTTTTGGACTGCGTTCTATATAGTGATTTAGTTTTTTTACACCTGTTGGGTTACCAAGCTCAGATAAAGATATCTCACCTTGTAATATTTTTGCTTTTAGTTCTTTTATACGTTTATCTATTTCTTTTTGTTGGGTGCCTTTCAAAACATCCACTAATGCTTCCCTAAAGAATTTACCTAATATTTTGGGGAAATTGGCTTTTTTAAACTCTAAACCTTTTACATCTAGTTTTTCTTTTGCAATGCCTTCTTGTTTTGTAATCCACTGAGCGTATCTTCGGGTTTTTCTAAAATATGCTGATCGAATAACACATTCTGTTTTCATTTCGAGTCTGTGTTCATCAACATTAAAACATTCTTTGGTTAGAGTATCGTAATATGATGTGATATGGTCTTGGTAGTATAAAGCTACTTTCTCCAGAAGTTCATCTTTATAATCTTCTTTGAATTCATCCCACTTGGGATAAAGTTTACGTAAAAGAGGCTCAGAATGAAAATAGTTACTATCTGTATCAACATAGCTACAGTAGTTTTCATCCCCTTCATCACATATCATCCAAGGCACATTCTCTAAATGCTTCATCTACTTTAAATAGTTTAAATCAATGTTATTATCCTTATGGTTCATAGGTACAATAGGAGAAGCTACTTGACCTTTACTGTTTAAAATTTGTTCTTCAACTAAGATTTTATAATGTTGACCTTTAATTTTAAATTTACCACCTTGTTTTAAAAGTTTGCGGAATAATATTTCTTCATTTTCTGACCATGATTCGGATAATTTGATTAGTTGGTCTTTTGTTGCTAGTGCATCGTTGAGGAAGACTTGTACATTACTGCGTAGAGATTGTTTACTTAACATAATTTTATTTATTTTAAATATAAGAAAAATATTTTAGATTTCCAAAGATACTTCATCTTTCATAACTTTATTCATATGTCTATTGGCACATAAAGCACTTTCTTGGATAATACGCCAACCACTTAATGTGATTGCTTCACTCAATATTGCTTTGTTCATTGCGTATCTAAATGAAGGTAATGCTGTTGCACCATATAAACTATTAAGTAGGATTTTCATTGTATATTGAAGTAAATAATAATCTTCCCCTCCTTTTTCATTTCCTGTTTTATAACATTTTTTCATTTCATTCTTATAATACACTCTTTCTTGAAACCATTTATCTAGAATAGTGGAGAATACAGATTTTTTATCTGTTCTAAAGAAAGTACCATTAGCTGATAGGGACCATTTATTGTCTATAATTAGATTTATAAGGTTTTTTACTTTTATTCTAGTACGTTTACCTTTAGAATTTTCAATAATTAATTCATCTTCAGGGTTCTTCTTTTTTAAATCATTTAAACCTAAATAATTATGTCTATCAGGTTTTGGGGATTTAGTTTCTGAATCCATATAAGGTTTAAAGTGGAGATTTTCGGGTAGGATATCGTTTATAATCCTACCTACAAAAGTATCCTTACCAAGGTTTAAAGACATTATAATACATGGATACAACGATGTTAAATCCTCATCAAACATATTTTTATAAATGCCTGCTTTAGGACAAAACAAATACCCACCAGCATATCCTTTTTTCCTATCTTGTTTTCTTTCCTTGGATGGGGGGATTATACCTTCAGACAATAGATAAGCTGAAATAGCACCATCATGTATGACTGAGGATTTGTATACTTCACTATATCTTGTTTTTCCCTTATGTGCTAAATTACGTGTTAAAGTTAAGTATTGGGATTTTTTTTCCCATTCAACTAAAATTTCAACATCTCTAAAGTTATATTGAATGAATTGGAGTTTGTCTTCTTCAAATAGTCTATCTAAACTACCATTATATTCTATTTTATTTAGACCAACATACTTTTCTCCAAGGGAATCTAATTTCCAACTTGGTTCATCCTCCCAACTATATTTTTTATGCATTCTCATATAGTCAAGGCATTCAACTCCTACTATATCTATGGGTTGGTCTGTGTCCCAAAATTCATCTGTTCCCCATCTCTTACGTTCTGTAACTTTTCCTAGTGGAGATAAATATCCTGCTATTTCTTTTCCTAAAACATTACACATTCTGTAGTATAGGTAAGGAATATCAAAATAATCACTGTTGTAACCTACAAGTATGTCTGGGTCTATTTCTCGGATTCGTTCTAAAAATTTAGCTAAAAGTTCTTGTTCGGTTGTTACTGGGATTATTTCTTTATTTCTAGCGAAGTAATGTTTTATAGTTCGTTTGGGGTCTAAAATTAAAATATACCACATATCTGCTTGCTTATCG
>Ga0213861_10004217_pt1 | contig 11776 bp, 9 predicted proteins | sample PICome_4_FD_160110 | JGI IMG/M metagenome (GOLD analysis project Ga0213861, IMG submission 160110) | Coastal seawater microbial communities near Pivers Island, North Carolina, United States - PICO131 | ecosystem: Environmental > Aquatic > Marine > Coastal | place: USA: North Carolina | collected...
TTATTTTTATTTTTATTTTTATTTTTATTTTTATTTTTATTTTTATTTTTATTTTTATTTTTATTTTTATTTTTATTTTTATTTTTATTTTTATTTTTATTTTTATTTTTTATAATTTAAAATAATCGATATTAATATTATTTATAATTTTATAGTTTGATTATTTTACAAATAGTTTTAATTATTAAAATTATTTTTTTTAATAATTAAAAATTGAATTTATAAAATTGAAAATTAAAAACTAATTAATAGAATAATTAAGAAAATATAATTTATATTTTATAATTTATATTTAATTATTTAATTTAAAATGCAAAATACATCAGTACATTCAAATTTTTCTAAATATAAAGTTTTAGATAAAGAAGCATATTCAAATGTATTGTCTCAAAGCAGCGTTCATTGTAAATCGGGAAAATGGAATATTCCTGATGATAAATATGAACCTTTTCTTAAAAATATTAATGAAGAATTAGTTAAAAATCCTAATAAACAAATGCACTTTTTAGAAAAACCAAGTAGTGAATGTAATATGCTCAAAATTGATTTAGATTTACGATTTAAAGCAACAGATGAAGAATTAAAAAATAGAACTAATTTAAACAGGCGTTATAATGATGAATATATTGAATTATTCGCAAATTGTATTGCTGAAACTATAAAAGATATTATAGATGTAAAAGAAAGTTACACTATTTTTATTCAAGAGAAAAAACATCCACGATTAACAAATGATAATACAAATACAATTAAAGATGGTATTCATATTATTATACCTAAATTAGTTATGAAAAATTCAGCTTTACATTATTTACGTGATAGATTAGTTGAAAATGAAGAAATTAAAGAAATTACTAAATCTATAGATAATATTACAAAAATTGGTGATGTTATTGATAAGCGTATTATATATCCTAATGCTTGGTATATTTATGGTTGTGGGAAACCTGAAGATCACGGGAATTATTATAAAGTTTCTAAAATATTTAAAGTAACTCATAAAAATGATACAGTTTCTTTACGTAGTATTCAATCTACAAAAACAATTACAGAATATATTTCATTATTTTCTAATTTTGGAAAAAAACATAATGTAGAATATTTAATTGATTTAGAAGAACAAGAAGAAAATGATGATAAATATAGCAAAGAAAAAAGTTTTAATAGACGAGAACAATTATCATTAATACATAATTTTACACAAAATCAAACTAATTTTAGACGTATATCATCATTAACAGCTTCTGAAATTAAAGCCTTATTAAATTGTTTAAATAAAAGTCGAGCTGATGATTATGAAGATTGGCGTAAAATTGGTATTTGTTTATATAATATGGACGACCGTAATTATGATACGTGGAGGATGTGGAGTGCCCAATCTGATAAATATAATTCTGATTACTGTGCTAAACTATGGTTTAGTGAATTTCAAAAATGTGGTAAATATAATTTAGATTTAAATAAATTAAAAGAAATGGCAAAAAATGATAATATAGATGAATATCAAAAAATTATTGATATTAATAAAAAACATTTCTTTGATAAATGGATTTATGAACACGCAAAACAAACACATATTAAAATATTAAGTGTATGCACATTATCTGATAATATTAAAACATATATTAAAGATTATGCTAATTTTAATGTTGCATGTGCCTGTCCTGGAACAAATCCAACTTGGTATAAATTTGATAATCATAAATGGACTGAAGATAAAGCAGCTAATAAAATTTATATGTTAATGACTGAAGAATTAAATAGAGAATTAGCAATTATACACGAAGATTTAAAAATTAAAGTATTTAGTAATCAAAGCTCAGACCAAGTAGCAAGAGCAAATCAAACTATGGGAAACGCATCTAATAATACTAATGGCAATGGCAATGGCAATGGCAATGGCAATGGCAATGGCAATGGTAATGGTAATGGTAATGGTAATGGTAATGGTAATGGTAATGGTAATGGTAATGGTAATGGTAATGGTAATGGTAATCGTAATGGTAATCGTAACAGTACCAGTAATAATTCTGATGATGAAGATGAAGAAAGTAATATTTTAACATATAATAAACATATTTATGATGATAGAGAAGCAAAAGCAAATTTAGAAGAACAAAAAAAACAATATTTTGAAAATCAACACGCTAAAGCTTGTTTAGATAAATGCGGTCAAATTTTATCATTTTTAAGCACTCCTCAAAATAAGAAAAAAATTATTGAAGATTTAAGTCAAAAATGTTATGATGATGAATTTCATACTAATCTTGATGAAAATCGTAATGTATTTGTGTGTAATAATGGTGTTTTAGATTTAGAACAATGTATTTTTCGTAATGGTGAGCCATCTGATATGATGACAATAAGTTCTAAAATAGATTTTCCAACTAATGTTGATTCATTAGACGCACAAGAATATATGCATTCAATTCAAGATTGGTTAGACCGTATTTTACCTATTGACGCCGTTCAAGATTATGTATTAAATATTTTTGCTTTAAAATTATCTGGTATTTTGTTTGGTGAATATTTTATTATCTTTACTGGGACTGGTGCTAATGGTAAATCGCAATTATTTAAAATGATAGCAAAAATTTTTGGTGAATTCTTTAAATCATTTGATAATACATTATTAAATACACCAAAACGTGACGCACAATCTGCCTCACCTGCGACGGCCTCTTTAAAAGGGGCTCGTATAGCAATGACGACAGAACCAAAAGGAGGACAACCATTTGAATCTGATAAAGTCAAGGAACTTATTAGTGGTGACGAATTGGTTGGGAGACATCTTAATAAAGATTTAATACGATTTATTCCTCAATATTTAATGATGATGCAATGTAATGATATCCCTCGTAATGAATCGACTGATGACGGTTTTTGGCGTAAAATTTGCGTTGTAAAATGCCTTGCTAAATTCGTTATTAAAGAAGAGGATATGTATAAATTAGATGATCCTGTTAAATTTCCTTATCACTTTAAAGCTGAAAATCAAGAACATTTATATACAGAATGGGCTCCTTATTTCTTATATATGCTTTTTGAACGTTATAAAGTATTAAAGAGTAATAATTTTAAATTTAATATTCCTGATGAAGTTAATGCTGCTGTTAAAGAATATCAAGAAGAAGCCAGCACATATACTCAATTCTTTAATGATAAAATTGAAGAAGCACCAGGCTGTAAAGTGGATGCTACAACATTATATAATGAGTTTCAACTCTTTGTTGGAAGGGATTTTAAAACACAAAAAAGTATATTTATAAAACAAATGGAACGTTATATTGGAAAACCAAAAGGACGTAATAAAGAATTTAATGGATTTAAATTACACGGCACAAGTGGAGACCCAATTGAAACACAAACTACAGAACAAGTTGATATGGATTAGAATAGATTATAATGGTTTAGTTATATAAGTTGTATAAGTTATTAAATTAATTATAATAATTATAGTAATTATAGTAATTCTGTAAACATAAAATTAAATAATCCTACAACAATTAATAAAATAATTAATATTTTAACATAATAATAATAACTATTATTTTTTTTATTTAGTATTTCTTTTTTTTCTAAAAACTCTTGGAATTGTATTTTATTTATATTAACATCATTTTCAGCTTTTTCAAATTCTTTATTTGTTTTATCAAATAAATTTTGTTTATCATTTAAATTATTATTATTATAATCAATAAAATACAATTGTTGATTTTCTAAATTACGTTTAGAAATTAAATCACTCAATACATTATCAATATCATCATTATATTTAGATAGTTCACTTTTAGTTATTTTTAATGCTGTAAAAGTATTATATTTTACACGATCCATAATTTCTTCAGTATCTATTTTTAACATTTTATCTATATTATTACCCTGTTCATCATCTTTATAATAGTTAGAACATGATGTTAAGATATTATTACTTAAACATTTACGTTTTTTTGAATTATTTATTTTAATACAATTATTATTATTATGCTTATATTTTCCATCAGCATACATACCCCATTCATCACATATATTACCATTATTATTAATACTTATAGCAACATCCATAGTTTCTGTTTTTTTTAATAATTTTTGTAAATCTGTTAAATAATTGATTAATTTAGTTTTAACTTCTATATCATTAATATCATTAGACTCTAATTCATTATCTAATTTTTGCTGTTCTAATGTTAACTCGCCATTAGCATAAAAAGGTTCAATAGTATTTATAGTATTGTTATTTATAGTATTGTTATTTATAGTATTGTTATTTATATTATTAATTTTACTATTACAGTTAGTATAATAATAACTAATTATTATTACACTAATAATAAATATTATGTATAATAGTATCTGGGTAGTTGATAATTTCATATTTATATTTATTTTTTTTATTTAATTTAATTTATATTATAGTAATATTATAATTTTATTTATTTTTTATTTTTGTTATTAATTTTGTTATTAATTTTTATTAGTTTAATATTCTTAAATATTATTAAATTTTATTAAATTTTATTAAATTTTAAGTTAAAAAATAAGAAAAATATAAATACAAGATCTAACACTTTCTATATAAATTATCAACACTTTCCATATTATCAAGAAAATAGCGTGTTGGTATTCCTGAAAAAGGATCTTCGGTTTGTGTATGAGGTGTTGAATAATTTGTTAAAAAATAATTACGCCATCCCATCTCTGGAATACCTGTTGGTAATCCAGCATCTGGTATATTTTTATATTTACCAAAGGATTGGTGAAAATTGCGAATTGGACCAACATGATGAATAGGCATACAATTTTTATTATTATTTTTGTTATTTAAATTATTAATATTATTATTCATTAATGAAAAACTATTACTATTTACTTTATTATTTTTATTTAAATTAGTATTTGTTCTGGAACCATCTGTAATTTGATATAAATAAACTACTAAAATAACAGCTAAACAGAATGTTAAAAGATAACTTATAAATGTTGTATCTATTGAGCTCATTTTTTTATTATTATTATTAATATTATTAATATTATTAATATTTATTATTTATTTAGATTATTATTAATTAGATTATTAATTTAATTATTAATTAGATTATTATTTATTTTTTTAGTAGTAAATAAAAATAAAATAAATAATTAAATTAATAATTAAATTAATAATAATCCAAATAAATAATCTAATTAAATAATAAAACAAAATAATATATAAAACAAAATAATATATAAAAATGAAAAACTTACTTTATAAAAATGAAAAATATTATTTATGTGATGAAAAAGATACCAAAGATGGTAAAACTTGTGTAGTTTCTAAATATACAGCATCTAAATCAAATATGCCTCATCATAATTTCAAAACTAAAATGGTTGTGTATGCCAGACCCACTTGTCCTTATTGTATTGATTTTTTATCATTCTTAAAAAAAAATAATAAAAAAACACATTATTATGATAATTTAATTTATATTGAAGTAGATAGTGAAAGTCCTAATGATTTATTTTCTAAATCAAATCTTTTAAAAAATTTAAAAACTGATATTGGCTCTCATACTACTGTTCCTATGGTTTTTTATAAAGGTAAATTCATTGGTGGTAATGACGAAAGTAAAACCTACTTTAAAAACTTATAATTTTTAGTATTTTATTAAATAAAATTGATTTTTATTGTATTTTTTATAATTATTATTATTATAAACATTTGAACTTTACTGTTAATTATAAATAGTTTGTCTTTGTATAAAAATGAATCACTATCAAGACTTATGTATTGTTTTTGTTACTGAAATACCAACAAAACTACCAACAAAACAAACCTATAAATTAAACACGTTAGATAGTGCAGGAGCCTCTGGTGAAGGTGTTATTAATTCACAAAAATTTGAGAAAGATAATTTTGAGAAAGAAAAAACTGCAATTACTACAAATCAAGAATATGAAATATTAATAAAACATTATAAAACTAAACCTTATTTTAATGTATTTATGTTTACTATTTTTGATAAAACAAAACTTCTGGGAAAAGAAAAAAATAAATTATGTTGTATAATTCTCTTTAAAAATAATGTCTATATTTATCATTATGTATGTAGTATAGATACTATTGAAGAGAAAAAACAACTTTTTAAAAATGTAATTGAAAAAAGTAATATGGATATTAAAGACTGTTCATTAATAAAAATTAATTTTAATGAAGAGGGTAATTTTAAAGAATCTAATGATGAACTATTTGATTAGATATTGAAAAATTACATATTAATATTAATATTATATAAATATTATTTTTTTTTATTTTTTTATTTTTTTATTTTTTTATTTTTTTATTTTTTATATAATTTAATAAATAAGTTAGACCATTCATCAATACTTTCTTGTTCTTGAAATATCAACTGTTTTCTCATTTCAATATTTCTATTTATTTTATGTCTTAATTTTTCATTAATACCAATATTCGATGCCTTTTGAGCATATTCTTCTGGTGATACAGCACAACATTCTTCAAACATATTGTTGTATTTTGTGTAATTATTATGATTAGTATTATTATTAGTGTGATTAGTATTATTATTAGTATGTTCTGTGATTGACATTTTTTTATATAAACCATTTGTAAATTGTCCGTGTAAAAACTCACTGGGTAATGTAATTACTGGTATATTATAATCAAAAGCATCAAATGATGTATTACATCCACCAAATGGAAAAGGGTCTAAACATACATCACTAATACTAATAACATTAAGAAATTCGTCTTTTTCAAGAGAACCATACCATTTTATTCTTTTAATTTTCTCAAGTCCAATCGTATTTCTAATTCTTTCTAAATGATTTTTACAATATGGAAATGTGTTTGATAATAATATAATACCATTTGGGTCAAGTTCTAAAATACGAGCTAAACACGTTTCAAATTCAGGATTTAATTTATAAAATGTTTGAAGACATACATATAATGTATCTTTAATTGTAAATCCTAATTCTTCTCTTGTTTTAAATTTTTTTACTTTTTTGGATTTGTCTTTGTTTGTTTTTTGATTTTCTTCTTTATAAGCATCATTATAGCCAATGAATAATTTATGAGGACTAATATAAAATGTTCCTAAACTTTTTAAAAGTATAAGTTTTTCACTATACTGCTTTTGGACTTCTTCGTGAGGCAATGAACCACAAAAATACTCACTTGAAACAAAATAATCAATAGTATCTATTCCACTTGTTTCACTATGACCCCAAGTTGTTAGTTGTATAGGAGCAATACGTGAATATGCTAATAAAGTTGGTAATAATTTCATACCTATCTCTGGATACACTATAAAATCTAATTCATATTTTTCTAATTTTTCTCTGGCTGATGCTAAACTGTTTCCTAAATAAATATAATTTTCTTTAATCTTTGTCATAAATAGTTTAGCAATAATACCTTTAATCACCTCAAATTTATAAAAAGAAGCAAAATAAACTTCATATTTAGTTCTGTCTAATTTACCTATAACACTAATTCTATCCCGTAATACACTCGTATCTGTTGTAAAACTATCACTTATAAAACAAATTTTTAGTTTTTTTTGCGAGATGGGTGGTATTGTTGGTGGTGTTAGTATTGTTAGTGGTCTTGGTCTTGGTATTGGTGTTGGTGTTGGTGTTGGTATATTTTGATTATTATAGTGATTATTTTTTTTAAGTATCATTTCAGCAATACGAGGACTAAAATAATTTACCCAAGGGCATATTTTTCTTATTAATTTAGAATATAAGCTGAGTAATTCAACATTATTTTTATCGTGATAAGAAAGGGCATAAGGCATACACGTTTGGTTACTTAAATATACAAATTCAACTTCGGTTAAATATAATTCTTCTGGATAATTATTATATAACCATTCTAACATAGATTTATAATATTCTCTAATTTTACTTATTTGTTGTGAATATAATATTGTATTACTAAATGTTAAATTATTATTTACACAAGTATAATAGGGTATTTGTAAAAAAAACCATACTATAATATCTTTAGCTTTTAAATATTGTAATGCTTTAAATAATTTTATATTCCATTCTAAATTATAAATTAATCCTTTATCAATAAATAATTTATCAACTTTGGGTAAACAATTTGCTATTATTTTTATTATATCAGGTTTTAAATGTTGAAATAATATACCCATTGGGGTATTATATACATCAATTTCATTTGTTGTTGTTAATACTCTAATATTATTAATTAATTCTTTAAAAATAGATTGTAATTTTAACCGTTTTTCTTCTACTGTTATATCTGGGTTACGAACATTTATAATAGTATAAATGTGTTGATTAGCATAATTACGTAAAGTTAAATTATTCATTTTTCATTTTATTTATATCTTTATAGTTTTATAGTTTTATATTTTTATATAGTTATATAGTTATATCTGGATACTATATTTATATTTTAATTATTATAAAAAAAATAAACTAATTTTTATTATTAATTTATAATTTTTTATATATTATAATTATAGATTAATAGATTTATTATTATAGATTATAGTGTTAGTGTATTTATTATTATACTACTTCTAAAATATGAGTAAAAATAAAATAACTATTTTAACTATTAAACCTATTTTAACAAAAGAAGAAATAAAAGAAAAAGAAGGAGAATATTTTGATGAATCTCATTATACCAAACATAATAAAGTTATTACTACTGATACAGATGTTTATGGATTAGAAGAAGATGGAACTAAAAAACTATTATTAAAATTTAGAAAAAATGTAATTCCGCAATCTATATGTAGTGATGCTTATAATGCGTTAGAGAAACACGCTAAACATAAAAATTCTAATAGAGGTTCTGCTGCTGGTAAATTATCATTAAGTAAATTACCTAAACACGTTGGTGAAATTATTAAACAAGATAAATACAGAGTTTTTTATAAAACTAAAAATGGTAATGTATCCAGAGATAATGTTAGTAATATTGCACAAAGTAATATTGCTGGATACTATGATAGACCTGATAGAAATAATTATAATAAAACAAATAAAGAAATAAAAACAAAAACTCTTAAAAAAGAAATACCAATGTGTAGAACAACACAATTTACTAAAAAAAATGTTGAAAAATGGAAAAAAACAATTCCTTTAATAAACGAAGCTGATAAATTATTTAAAAAATTAATCCCTGATAGACATAAAATACAATTAGAAAGAGCAAATAAAACTCCTGAATTTCAAATCAATAATACTGCTTATAGCACTATTACTGTAAATTATAATTGGAGAACCGCAGCTCATTGTGATAGTGGAGATTTAGATGAAGGGTTTGGTAATTTAATTATTTTAGAGAAAGCAAAATCAGGATTTACTGGTAAAAATGATTTTAAAGATGGTATTAAAGATGGTTTTTTAGGTGGATATTTAGGTTTTCCTCGTTGGGGTGTATGTGTTGATTGTAGGCAGGGAGATTTTTTGGCAATGGATGTTCATGAATATCACTCGAATACACCAATAGAAGGAGATGGACGTTTAAGCGTTGTCTGTTATTTAAGAAAAAAAATGATAAATTGTATTAAAAAATAATATACTTATAATTATAATTATACTTATATTTATAAATAATTATATTATTTAAGTATAAAGAAAAAATAAAGACAAAACATAAACTAAAAATGTTATCCAGAACTATTTTAGCAGATATAATAAAGTATATTCATATTTTATTAATTTTATTTATATTAATAGGACCATTTAGCTTACCTAAAAAATATTTATACTATTATATTATTTTAGTTATATTAATTTTTTTAGATTGGAATGATTTAGATGGACAATGTATATTGACTCGTATTGAATATTGGTTAAGAAATAATCAATGGTATAACCAAGGTTCAACAATAGAAGGAGGGCCTGAATTTTTTAGACATTTATATATTAAAGTTACAGGAAAAGATATTTCAACCCTAAAAGCAGATAGATTAAATAATTTTTTATTTATGGTGTGTTTATTAATAGCATTTTTAAGATATACTCATTAATTTATAAATTATTAATAGTTAGTTTGTTAATTAGTTATAATTTATTCATCATTAAGTTCTTCATCATTAAGTTCTTCATCATTGAGGGGGCTCATCATTGAGTTCTTCATCATTGATAGTTTGATTATTTTGTGAATTTTTTCTTAATTTATTATTTTTTAATAACATAGATTTATTTTTAAATTTAGTAATATACATATCCATATTACTATCAATATATTGAAATTCCATAGCTACAAATTGACACCCGCATTCAAATGCTTTTATTGGTTTATAATTTGTATTAAAAAAATCACCTTCGTCGTGTGGAACAACAATAGTTAAACCTTTTCTATTAAAATTTATTAATTTTTTTTCATCAAATGTTGGTTCTAATAATTTTGAATAATGTATGCGTTGAAGATTATGGTTAGGATTATTATCAATATTATCCCAAGAATAATTAATAATTTCTTCTAATCCAGAACCTTGAAACCCATCACTCGAAAAAAATACAACTTTACCCATTAAATTAGTTAATTTTATATCAGCTATATCATCACTATTTTGATAACTATATTGATTAGGTAGAAGACGATTTCTAAAATATTTTGTAATTAGAAATCCTAATAAATTTAAACAACTTAAATTACTATTTGTATTTAAATTTAACCCAATAAAAATAGGGTCATCAGGATTAAATACGCCCTCTACACCATCATGAACTTTAAAAGCATTTTCAGCAATAATTTGAAAAATATATTCTAAAGGTGTATCTTTAACCATCATTTTCCATTCACCTTTTTTATACCCCATACTTACTACTGGATAAGCATCATCTCCAAAAACACTATTAAATACATTAAATTCTAAATATCTTACACCACTTTGTAAAACTGCTAATACCATTTTTTTGCTTGTATAATCATACATTTGATATCCAGAATGAGCAGCATTATATGCGCTTGATACATACATATCTCCTAATCTTAAATCTCCTAATTTAATATAATTTATAGATGATATACGTTGAAACCCTTGATATACTATCATTTTATTAAGAGTTCTACCTACACGAAATGATTCAGAAAATAAATAAATAAATAAACATAATACTAATGCTGATGATATACCAAGTAATAATAAATAATTATCAGTCATAAAATTATCATAGTCTATCATTTCTTTTTTAGTAGTTTTAATATTTTCATTTGATAGTTTATTACTTTCATTTATTTTTTTATTACTTTCATATTTATTAATTGCGTTATTATGAGACACTTGCTTATTTGATGTATTTGCTGTTAATTTATTATTTTTATTATTATTGTTATTGTTATTATTGTTATTATTATTTGATTTTATATTTACTGGTGTATTTAGTGATGTATTTAGTGATGTATTTAGTGGTGTATTTAGTGGTGTATTTATTGGTGTATTTATTGGTGTATTTATTGGTGTATTTATTGGTGTATTTATTGGTGTATTTATTGGTGTATTTATTGGTGTATTCATATTTTTAGTAATTTGTTGAGATACATTTGAATTAGACATCTTTACTATTATATTATTATATTTTTTATTATATTATATTAAATAGAAAAAATTATTATTATTAATACTAATAATTTATTTATTTATTTTTATAATTTATTTATTTTTATAATTTATTTATTTTTATAATTTATTTATTTTTATAATTTATTTATTTTTATAATTTATTTATTTTTATAATTTATTTATTTTTATAATTTATTTATTTTTATAATTTATTT
>Ga0213861_10004218_pt1 | contig 11774 bp, 10 predicted proteins | sample PICome_4_FD_160110 | JGI IMG/M metagenome (GOLD analysis project Ga0213861, IMG submission 160110) | Coastal seawater microbial communities near Pivers Island, North Carolina, United States - PICO131 | ecosystem: Environmental > Aquatic > Marine > Coastal | place: USA: North Carolina...
CCATGCCGACAAAGGTGGTAAAGTGCGGAACTTCACCCCAAACGAGGTAGCCGAAAAGCGCGGCAAGCGGCAGGTAACTGTAGTCAAACGGCGCGATCACGCTTGCACTCGCGATCTGGTAGGCGCGCGAGACAAGTGTGTAGGCCACGGTCCCGATGCCGCCCAAAAGCGCGAGCATGCCAAGCCCGTCAAGGGCCGGAACAGGCCAGCTCATGCGCAGATGGATCAGGTCCGGCGTGATCTCGATCACCTGCGTCACCGCAAATCCGATCGGGATGATCACCACACCCGACAAAGAGATCGTATAAAGCCCGATGACGAGCGATGTGTCCTGCTCTCCGATTTTGCACACAATGGTCTGGCTGATGGCGTAGGTCAGCGCGGTCATCACCGGCAGGATCGAGATCCAGCCGAAATTGCCACCTGTCGGGTTCACTGCGATCACAACGCCAGCGAATCCGACCAGCAAGGCAAGAACGCGGTGGATCCCGATCTTTTCCTGCAGGAAAACCGCCGCCAAGGTCGCGGTCATCAAGGGGGCCGCGAAAAAGAGCGTGGTGACTTCGGCCAGTCCCATAAGGGGAAAGGCCGCATAGAACATCGCAAAACCGCCGGCGAACAGAACCGCACGAGCCAGATACCACGGCCAAAGCGGCGTATAGATGCGATGCGGCGCACCCAGCCAAAGCACCAGCGGCAGCAGGGTCAGCAAAGCGACAACCGACCGAACGAAGATCAGCATCCACACCGGATAGGTCGTGAGCATGCCCTTCATCAAAAGGTCCTGCCCGACAAACAACACCATGCCAGCGATCACGCAGACGATGCCTTGAAGCGTGCGGGACATTGGCGGCCCGGCTGGGTGTGTCGAAACAGTCATGCACGCAGACTGACCGTTTCCGTGTACCCATCCCGCCAATCCGCGACCCGGATGTCGGTTTCATCCTCACAGGTCCAATTTCCACGGAGGGGCGTTGGTTAGAACCGCGCCGGGAAGGCGGTTATGACCTTGCGTTCTTGCTGTCCGATCCGAATTCCAACCATGCCCGATCCTCGGGCGACAGGTGTGCATCCATCATCGCGTCATAGGCGGCCAACTCGGCCCTGGTCAGCTTGCCATGCCATTTCCCGTTGGTGCCACTGTGAAAGAAGTCCGAATCCGATTTCATGAAGCCCTTGCCGCCCGAGGGTGCATAGCGGTCTGCATTGGACTTCATGTTGTCGCAGGTCGCGGCCTGAACAAGCTGCTCCATCAATTTAGCAGAATGCGAAATGCCGAGAAGGTCAGCCACTTTGGCAAAGGTCCCCGCCAAATCCCGCTTCATATCGGCATAATGGAACAGCACCACATTGGGCCGGTCGGCAACGGCCTTGGCCGCCGTGTAGTGCCGGAGGATATGCGCAAAAGGCAGACCACCGAAAAGGGCCTTTGATACGATCCGGTCCGGTCCGGTATCACCACTTTCGCAAGGCAGCGCACCCCACTGGACGGGATGCGCTGATGACTTGCTTATTCGCTGCGAACAATCGCGCTGTAGTCCCCGCGCAGTTGCAGGGTCACGGTCACCGCCTCTGCGTCGCGATTGCGCCAGAACCAGCCGTGGTCTCCGGCGAAGGGCGTTTCGAAACTGCCCGCACCTTCGGTCTGACCACGGCCTTTTTCACAGGTGACATCCTGCCCATTTGCATGAGCATGGAGATCAAAGTTCACGCGCCCGCCGTTTGAGGTCCACGCGTAGAACAGGGTTGCCCCTTGCTCCATCGTCGCCTTGATCTCGGTGGAGTCTCCGGGTGCCAGAGTAAAGGTCAACTCATCCGTCCAGGCTTCTTGTGCTTGAGCCGTTGAGACGAACAGCCCAAGAAGATCATCCATTAACCAAGACGATCCGTCAGTGCCGTGCAGCGCTTCATCCGCAGCCGCCTCTTCGGCAAGTTGCCGTTTGATCTCGCCCATTTCAGTGAGACCAAGAAGGCTGCCCACCCCGGTCGGGTCCTGGCCCAGTTCGGCGGGCATATAAACCATGACGGCGATGGCCACGGCCCCGATGCCAGCGATGATGGAGGATCGCCGAAGTTGCGCCTTGGTCGGCAGATCTTCGAGCTTTGGTTTTGGTGCATTGTACATGATGTGGTTCCTTACGTGCTGGCAAAGTATCCGGCGACCTGCTGATAGGTCAGAAGGACACCCAGAAAGACCATAATGAGATTGGCGTAGGTAGCTTGGCGCATGAAGCCGGGGTTGCGCCTCCAGTAGCCCATGACGATAAGAATGACGAAGAGCGCCAGAAGCTGACCAACCTCGACACCGACGTTGAAGGCCAGAAGGTTTGCCAAAAGACCGTCTTCAGCAATCTCGTATTCTAGGATTTTCGAGGCAAGACCCGTTCCGTGGAACAGGCCGAAGATCAGCGTGGCCGCCTTAGTATTGGGCTGTACGCCAAACCATTTCTGGAAAGCTCCGAGGTTGTCGAGCGCCTTGTAGACAACCGACAGGCCAATAATGGCGTCGATGACATAGGCATTGATGCCCCAGCCGTACCAGACGCCAAGAAGCATGGTAACCGAATGTCCTAAGGCAAAAAGGCTGACATAAAGCGCGACCTCTCTCATGTGATAGAGAAAGAAGACGACGCCAAGCAGGACCAGAATATGATCGTAGCCCGTGATCATATGCTTTGTGCCAAGGTAGATGAAGGGGATGATGTGCACTCCCCAAATCTCTTGGATATAGCCTGCGTCACCGGGTGTGACGTCATGGGCAAGCAGTGGGCCGGGGACCAGCACCAATAGGGTCAGAACGGCGAGCGAAAGACGCATAGCCATGCGCTTTCCGCCCTGTGTGATGGGAAACATGGAATAACTCCGACAAGATGTGAGTGAATCTGATGCGCGCAAAGCGATGCGCCGCTCAGATCAAACGCGCGGAGGACGATCTATGCGGAATTGCCGTGTCGGACCATTCAACGACAGGCTGATGCGCCATGTCGTGGCCAAGTCCGGATATGGATCAGCCTTGTTGCCGCCAACCAGAAAAGCCTGGCTGTGGTCATGATCGACAACATCGTGACTGTGGCCGTGCATGGCCCAGTACAGATCTTCTTCAAAACCATGGGAATGACCGTGGTCTTGAATCATTTCGAGATGGTCCTGCACGGTTTCAAAGATTGTGGGCGCATGTGCAAAGCTTGGCGCGATCGACCAAATCGCAAGCGCAAGACAGAGGACTGCTGCCAAACACTGCTGTCCTATATGCCTCCGCGACTTCATTGAACTGCCCTGCTCACCCAAACCGTTTTCGGTTTCGGGATACATCCTACCGTTTATCCAAGATGCAAACAAGCACGGTCCGGATTCCTCTCAGATCGCAACCAGAGTTTTGGGGGCGCCGCCCATAAAATTCTGGAGCGTGCCGTGGCAGAGGCGCCGATCAGCTCCCCCGATAGGTCGAATAGCCATAGGGCGAGAGCAAGAGCGGCACATGGTAATGTGCTGCGGGATCCGACATGCCGAACCGGATCGGCACCTGATCGAGGAACAGCGGATCGTCCCCCGCCTGTCCCGACGCCCGCAGGTAATCCCCCGCGAAGAACACCAATTCATAGGTCCCGGTCTGGAACGCACCCACCGGCAGGATCGGGCTGTCTGTTCGACCGTCGTCATTGGTCACGGTCTCTGCGATCTTGCGGTGTGAATTGCCCGACACCCGGTACAGCGCAATCTTGAGCCCCGCAGCCGGGCATCCCTTGGCCGTATCCAGAACATGGGTCGTCAAATAACCGGACATCGCGCTCTCCTCATGTGTGAGTGCCTCTTTATGCAGCCATCTTCGCAAAATGCGCAAACAGTAAGCCATTTGAGACAGCTTTCGGGATTTCTTGAAAAACGAATTGGATTATTCGGATTACACAGACAACCACTCAGGAGGACCCCGCCGTGCAACGTTATCCCCGCGACATGACAGGTTATGGTGCCACACCCCCAAAGGCCAATTGGCCGGGCGGGGCGAAGATCGCCGTTCAGATCGTGATGAACTACGAAGAGGGTGGCGAGAACAACATCCTGCACGGCGACGCCGCGTCCGAGGCGTTCCTGTCCGAGATCACAGGCGCACAGCCTTGGCCGGGCATGCGCCACTGGAATATGGAATCGCTCTACGAATACGGATCGCGCGCTGGGTTCTGGCGGCTGCACCGGATGATGAAGGACATCCCCATCACCATCTACGCGGTGACCAGTGCCTTGGCCCGCGCGCCCGAGCAGGTCGCCGCGATGAAGGACGCCGGGTGGGAGATTGCCTCACACGGTCTGAAATGGGTCGAACACAAGGACATGCCCGAGGCCGAGGAACGCGCCCAGATTGTCGAGGCCATCCGCCTGCACACTGAAGTGGTCGGTGAACCGCCGAAAGGCTGGTACACCGGGCGCTGTTCCAACAACACGGTGCGCCTCGTCGCGGAACACGGCGGGTTTGATTACGTCGCCGACAGCTATGCCGACGACCTGCCCTATTGGACGCGCTTTGGCGATATCGACCAACTCATCATGCCCTACACGATGGACTGCAACGACATGCGGTTCGGCATTCAGGCGGGCTTTACCAGCGGCGACCAGTTCGAAAGCTATCTCAAGGACAGCTTTGATTACCTCTATGCCGAAGGGGTCGAGGTATCGCCCAAGATGCTCTCCATCGGCCTGCACTGCCGCATCGTGGGCCGCCCCGGTCGCGCCGCCGCGCTGAAGCGCGCACTGGATTACATGGCCGGACACGACGGCGTCTGGTTCGCCACCCGCCAGCAGATCGCGCAGCATTGGGCCAAGGAACACCCCGCGCCGAGCGCACAACGCCCGTCCGAGATGAGCCAAGAGGAGTTCGTCGCGGCGTTTGGCGGCATCTTCGAACATTCCCCCTGGATCGCCGAACGCGCCTGCGCTTACGAATCCGGGCCCACGCACGACACCGCGCGTGGTGTGCACAGCCTGCTCTGCCGCGCCTTCCGCAGCGCCACGGACGACGAACGCCTTGGCGTGCTGAACGCCCACCCCGACCTTGCCGGCAAACTCGCCGCCGCCGGACGCCTGACAGCCGAGTCCACCGCCGAACAGGCCGGTGCGGGTCTTGATATGCTGACCGACGAGGAACGCACGACGTTCCAGAAGCTGAACGCCGACTACGTCGCGCGCCATGGCTTCCCATTCATCATCGCGGTGAAGGACAACACCAAGGCCAGCATCCTCGACGCGTTCCACCGCCGCATCGAAAACGACCGCGACACCGAATTCGCCGAGGCCTGCCGTCAGGTCGAACGCATCGCCGAACTGCGGCTTCTGGAAAAGCTGGGCGCATGACCCACCAGATCCACATAGAGCCGCTGACGGCCACCGCCTTCGCCCCGTTCGGCGACCTGCTCGACTGTTCAGGCGACCCGGACAAGCTGATCAATCAGGGCCTCTGCGGCCGCTACCACGACCGCGCGACACTCGACTTTTCGGGTGGCCGCGCCGGGATAAGCATCTTCAAGGCAGACCTCCGCAGCCTGCCCTACACGCTCGACCTGTTGGAACGGCACCCGCTCGGCAGTCAGGCCTTCGTGCCGATGAGCCACGATCCCTTCCTGGTGATCGTCGCCCTTGACGAGGATGGCAAACCCGGCACGCCGCGCGCCTTCCTGACCCAAGCGGGACAGGCGATCAACTTTCACCGCAACACGTGGCACGGGGTTCTTACCCCGCTGTCAGGCACCGGCCTTTTTGCCGTGGTCGACCGGATCGGGGACGGTGCCAATCTCGAAGAACACTGGCTCGAAACCCCTTACGAGGTGGTCAACGGCACATAACGAACTGGCCGCCTTTGAGGAGAGGCGTCCGGCAATAAAACCAATGGTTACGAGGGAGAAGGAACCATGTCAGACGCATCCATCGGCACGCCGGAGCAGCTCCGCGATCCGAACTACACACCCCCCATCGCCAAGGCGGTGCCTTTGGGCATCCAGCACGTTCTGGCGATGTTCGTGTCCAACGTGACCCCGGCGATCATCGTCTGCGGCGCGGCAGGCTTCGGCTTTGGCTCCAACAGCCCCGATTTCCCGCAGATGATCTACATGATCCAGATGTCGATGTTCTTTGCGGGCATCGCCACACTGTTCCAGACCATCGGCTTCGGCCCCGTGGGCGCTCGCCTGCCCATCGTGCAGGGCACGTCCTTTGCCTTCATCCCGATCATGATCCCGCTGGTTGCGGGCAAAGGCGTTGACGCCATCGCCGTTCTGATGGGCGGTATTCTGGTCGGGGGTCTCTTTCACACCGTTCTGGGTCTCTTCATCGGCAAACTGCGCTTTGCCCTGCCGCCGCTGGTCACGGGCCTTGTCGTCACCATGATCGGCCTCGCACTGGTCAAGGTCGGCATCCAATACGCGGCAGGCGGCGTTCCCGCCATCGGGACCGAAGAATACGGCTCGCTGCTGAACTGGACGATGGCGGGCACCGTAATCATCGTCACGCTGGGCCTCAAATTCTTCACCCGTGGCATGCTTTCCGTCTCGGCCGTTCTGGTCGGTCTGTTGGTTGGCTATGCCGTGGCCTTCGCGCTGGGTCAGGTGAACCTTGGCAATGTGGGCCGCGCCGCGAGTTTCGCCCTGCCGAACCCGCTGCACTTCGGGCTGGAATTCTCGGTCGCCGCGATCATCGGCTTCTGCGCCATGTCCTTCGTGTCGGCGGTGGAAACCGTCGGTGACGTGTCGGGCATCACCAAAGGCGGCGCAGGCCGTGAAGCCACCGATAAGGAAATCCAGGGCGCAACCATGGCAGACGGTCTGGGCACCGCAGTCTCGGGTCTCTTCGGCGCGCTGCCCAACACATCCTTCAGCCAGAACGTCGGCCTCATTGCCATGACCGGCGTGATGAGCCGGGGTGTCGTCACCATCGGTGCGCTGTTCCTGATCCTGTGCGGCCTTGTTCCCAAGGTCGGCGCGGTGATCTCGTCGGTCCCGATCGAAGTACTGGGCGGCGGTGTGATCGTCATGTTCGGCATGGTTGTCGCGGCCGGTATCTCGATGCTGTCCGACGTGAACTGGAACCGCCGCAACATGGTGATATTTGCGATTGCCCTTTCGCTGGGCCTTGGCCTTCAACTGGAGCCGGACGCACTGCAATACCTGCCGCAGACGCTCAAGGTCTTGGCCACCTCCGGCATCCTGCCCGCCGCAGTGATCGCCATCGTTCTGAACCTTGTCCTGCCCGAGGAACTCTCCGATGAGGCGACCGAGGAAGTCTCCGGCGGCATGTCCGGCCACGGCAAAGGCTCCATGCCGGGCGAGTGATCGCAGACTTAAACCAAAAGAAAACCCCCGGTGCAAACCGGGGGTTCTTTCATGTCTGCTGAGGAACCATGGATAGAGGTTCAGGCAATTCCTGTTCGATCAGAAATCCACCTCGACCGCCACACCGCGTTCAATGGCCAACTCGACAACCTTCGATGCCACGGCCAGATCCTGAAGTCCGACACCGGTTCCATCAAACAGCGTGATGTCCTCGTCCCAGGTCCGTCCCGGATGGGTGCCATTGATCACCGCACCGATCTCGATCACGTCGCTTTCCGAGATCAGCCCTGCCGCCACCGCGTGCTGTGCCTCGCCGATGCTGATCGACTGCGCGACCTCGTCGGTGAACACCTTGGCCCGCGCCAGAAGTGCCGCCTCGACCTCCTGCTTGCCCTTGGTGTCGGTGCCCATGCAGGCAAGATGCGTACCGGGGCTGATGTGATCTGCCATCAGCGACGGCGAGAACGCAGAGGTGATCGAGATAATCACATCCGCCTCAGCCATCCCCGGCAGGTCCACCGCCTCGAACGGCACACCGGCCTCGTTCGCAACCTTTTCGATATTCGGCAGCATCTCGGGGTGATAGTTCCACCCGATCACCTTTTCAAAGGACCGTTGCTCCAGCGCCGCGCGCAGCTGGAATGTCGCCTGGTGGCCCGCGCCGACCATGCCCATGACCTTGGCATCCGCCCGCGCCAGATGTTTGATCGACACCGATGACGCCGCAGCCGTCCGCAGCGCCGTCAGAAGGTTCCCCCCGACCATCGCCCGCACCTTACCGGTGTCCGGATCGAACAGAAACACCGTCGACTGGTGGTTGATCAGCCCGCGTTTCTCGAGGTTGTGCGGCCAGTAGCCCCCGGCCTTCAGACCCAGTGCGCCGCCAACCCGATCAAACCCGCCCTTGAAGCCGTAAAGCGCGTCTTCGTGCCCAATCGCCTCGCGCACCACCGGGAAGTTATAGGCATCCTTCGCCGCCATCGCGGCAAACACCTGCTCCACCGCCTCGAACGAGGCCTCGCGTGACACCAGATCGGCGATCATGGCTTCCGGAACGATATACATGGTCTCTCCCTCATGAAAAACGGTGCGACAGTCCCCACTGCGCACCGTCCTGGTCTTCTATGGTTCAAAAATACTTCGGGGGGTGTGGGGGGCTGGCCCCCCACGGATCGACGCGCGTCAGCGCGGCGAAATCAATACGCGCGGCCGCGCGCCGAGACCGGCCAAACGGTTTCCACAACGCCGTTCCGCACACCGACATACCAGTCGTGCACGTTGCAGGTCGGGTCACAGTGGCCCGGCACCAGCTTGAGCTTGTCGTTGACCATGAGCACGCCCTGCGGGTCCATCACCACGCCATGCTCGTCCGAGCATTTCACGTATTGCACGTCGTTGCGTCCAAAGATCACCGGCAGACCCGAATCCACCGACTGCGCCTTGAGGCCCGCATCGACAATCGCCTTGTCGGCCTTCGCGTGGCTCATCACCGAGGTCAGGATGAACAGCGCGTTCTCCCATTCGCCCTGATCGATCCGCTTGCCGTCCTTGTCGAGGATACGGCCATAGTCCGCGTCCATGAAGGCGTAGGAGCCGCACTGCAGCTCGTTATACACACCCGAATTGGATTCGAAGTAATAGGAACCAGTGCCGCCGCCGCCGACGATGTCGCACTCCAGACCCTCGGCTTTGAGCGTATCCACAGCTTCTTTCACCTGCGCCACGGCGATGTCGATCTTCGCCTTGCGCTCGTCATAGCTGTCCATGTGCTGCATCGCGCCCTGATAGGCCTGGATGCCGGCAAACTTCAGACCCTCTGCCGCGTCGATCGCCTTGGCAATCTCGACAACCGCAGGCGTGGTGGTCACGCCGCAACGACCCGCGCCGCAGTCGATCTCGACCAGACATTCGATTTGCGTGCCGTGCTTGACCGCCGCTGCCGACAGGTCCGCCACGTTGGCCAGATCGTCCACACAGCAGATCGTCCGCGCGCCCAGCTTCGGCATCCGCGCCAGACGGTCGATCTTTGCGGGGTCACGCACCTGGTTCGACACCAGAACGTCCTTGATGCCACCACGGGCGAAAACTTCGGCCTCAGACACCTTCTGGCAGCAAACGCCGCAGGCACCGCCCAGTTCGACCTGAAGCAAAGCCACATCGACCGACTTGTGCATCTTGCCATGCACGCGGTGACGCATCCCATGCGCCTTGGCGTAATCGCCCATCTTCTTGATGTTGCGCTCAAGCGCTTCGAGGTCGATCACGAGGCAGGGTGTCTGCACTTCGGACTCGCTCATGCCCGGCTTGGCGGGAATGTCGAAACCGACTTCATAGTCGTCCAGAATGCTCATGTCTTTCATTGCGTCTCTCCGAAGGTAAAGCGTGTCGCGGTCTTCGCGCAGACTCGCTCGTGTGTCATATAATACCAGAAGTTTCCTATTGGAAACTTTGCGGCAAGGAAAGCCTTAGCTTGTCATCCACGGCAGTTTATCAAGATCCACGTTGCCACCCGTGACGATCACGCCAACGCGCTTGCCTGCAAACGCCTCTTTGTTCTTGAGGATCACCGCCAGCGGCACGGCGCAGGACGGCTCCATCACGATGCGCAGATACTTCCAGGTGATCTTCATCGCGTCGATGATCTCTTGCTCGGAGGCCGTCATGATGTCGGACACGTGGTTCGACACGAAATGCCATGTCAGATCCTTGAGCGGCACCTTGAGACCATCGGCAATCGTTTCGGGCGCGTCATCGGCAATGATGTGCCCCGCCTTGAAGCTGCGATAGGCGTCGTCGGCCTGTTCCGGTTCGGCGGCAATGATTTTGACCTCGGGCGCCAGTGTCGACAGCGTCAGACAAGTCCCCGAAATCATCCCACCACCCCCGATGGGTGCCACCATCATGTCGAGACCATCGGTCTGCTCCATGAATTCCTTGGAACAGGTCCCCTGCCCCGCGATCACGCGGGGGTCATTGTAGGGGTGCACGAACTCACCACCGGTGCGCGCCTGCACTTCGGCAAAAACCGCCTCGCGCGATGTGGTCGACGGCTCACATTCAGTGATCGTGCCACCATAGCGACGCACCGCGTCCTTTTTGGCCTGCGGTGCGGTGCGCGGCATCACCACATTGCAAGGTATACCACGACGGCCTGCGGCATAGCTCAGACACAGTGCGTGGTTGCCCGACGAATGGGTACAGACGCCGCGCTGCGCTTCTTCATCGCTGAGCCCAAAGACCGCGTTTGACCCACCACGCACCTTGAAAGCACCCGGCTCCTGAAAGTTCTCGCACTTGAAGAACAACTGCGCGCCTGTCAGGTCGTTGAGGTAATCCGACTGCATCACCGGCGTGCGGCGGATATGCGGTTTGATCCGCTCATGCGCCGCGAGCATGTCCTCGTAGGTCGGGATGATCATACCCATGTCTTTCATTCCGCAGCGACCTTCTGTGCGATCTTCGACCCATAGCGATAGAATTCCTGCGCTGCAGCAACACCGGAGCCAAGCTTGATATCAAGGCCAAGATCGACCATGCACATCTCGGCTGTGGCGATGCCCGAAAGCGCCATCACGTCGGTGAGGCTGCCAAGGTGGCCGATGCGGAACACCTTGCCCGCCACGTCACCCAGACCAACGCCGAACGCCACTCCATAGGTGCTGGCGGCATGGGTCACGATATCGGTCGCGTTGAACCCTTCCGGTGTCCGGACTGCCGACACGGTGTCGGAGTAGAGGTCCCGCGTTTCGGCACAGAGCGTAAGACCCCATGCATCGACAGCCGCGCGCACGCCTTCGGCAATGCGGGTATGACGGGCAAACACGTTCTCAAGACCTTCGTCCTGCAGCATGCGGCACGCCTCATTCAGACCATTCATCAGGCCAACGGCAGGCGTATAGGGATAGGCGTTCTTTTCGTAGCCCTTCATCATGTCGTTGACGTCAAAGAACGTACGGAACAGACCTGCGGTCTTGGTCGCCTCCATCGCCTTTTTGCTGAAGGCTGTGATCGCAAGACCTGCAGGCAGCATGAAGCCTTTCTGCGACCCGGTCACGGCAACATCGACACCCCAGTCGTCAAAGCGGAAATCCATGGACGCAATCGACGACACGCCATCCACGAACAAAAGCGCCGGGTGCTTGGCCGCATCCATCGCGCGGCGGACCGCTGCGATGTCGGACTTCACGCCGGTGGCCGTCTCGTTGTGCGTGGCGAGAACAGCCTTGATCCGGTGCGCCGTGTCCTTGGTCAGTATCTCTTCATAGCGATCCGCCGGGATACCCTTGCCCCACGCCACGTCCACGATGATCACATCAAGACCAAAGCGTTCGCACATGTCGATCCAGCGATGCGAGAACATGCCGTTTCGGGCCACCAGAACGGTGTCACCGGCGCTGAGCGTGTTGGTCAGCGCGGTCTCCCATCCGCCCGTACCGGACGCGGGGAAGATGAACACTT
>Ga0213861_10004220_pt1 | contig 11771 bp, 19 predicted proteins | sample PICome_4_FD_160110 | JGI IMG/M metagenome (GOLD analysis project Ga0213861, IMG submission 160110) | Coastal seawater microbial communities near Pivers Island, North Carolina, United States - PICO131 | ecosystem: Environmental > Aquatic > Marine > Coastal | place: USA: North Carolina...
AAATAATATAAATATTTTTTATAAAATATAAATTTTTTTAAAAAAAATTTTATTATAATATAAAAATAAAAAAATTAAAAAACACTGCAAAAAACTCTTTAAAAAAAGGTTTAAAAAAAAAAAAAAACTAAAATTTTTAAAAAAAAAATTTATAAAAAAATAAATATATAATATTAATATTAATAAACTAAAAGATTTACCTAAAACCGATAGCAGTTTGTATTTCTGCAGTTCATAGTTGTACACAATAATGCTTTTTATTATTTTCAATAGTAATATAAAGATAAATATACATATATAATAAAAAAACTGGTTTTGAGATTGCACATTAACAAAGTTATGTACAGAATTTATTATATTAAATCTTACACAAAAAATGGATAATAAAAGGGCACAAAAATAAACAACACAGTAATCCCTTTTAAAAAAACCAGTTTTAGTTGTATGTATATTTTGAATTATAACTATTAAAAACATTAATGCTAATAATTCTACGAAGTCCCAACTTCATCAACCACCCCAAGCCAATTCTTGTTCTGCCCACCAACAACCCAGTAAAATTGCGAAAAAAATCAAAAAAATCATAAATAACCTTTCATTATTACCTTGAGGTTGTTTCCTTTTAAACTTATTATACAAGTACGTTTGAGTAAATATATAATGTAAATATATTCCGTAAAAAAAGTATAAGATATATGGGTGTATTAACATTATACCATTTAGTAGGTTATTATTTAAATTTGAAGAATTTAATAAAAGTCAATTAAAAAAGGGCTTGTTGACTTCTATCAAGAAGTGAGAGTTTAAAAGTATAAATATTATAATTATAGATATATGATTCCTTTTTAAGACCTTATTTTTTAATAAAAAAATTAATAAAAAAATTATCAAAATAATACATAGGTTATCTTTACTATTAAGTAGACTAATATTTTGATAATAATATGATATGTGATAAAAATTAAAACTAAAATTATAAAATAATATAAATATAACGAAGTAAATTTGAATTAGTATCATTAAATTAAATCTTGTTATTGTTAAATAAGTAGACAAAAATATTAAAAAGTATAAATAACCATGTATATTTATTTTATTTATTGTTCAATTTTATTGATTTAGAGAATGATAATAATATTTTCTTCTTTAATCTTTTTTTTATCGATTTTATTTTTTTAGTTTTTAATTTAGTGAAACTAATTTTTAGATTAAATAAAAAAAAAGATCTTCCGTTTGTATTATTTCCTAAAAAATTTTTTAGAGCTTTTTTTAAAAACATTAAACTGTAGTCAAAACCTACTACACTGAAAATTATATTCTTTTTAATAAAATTATTATTGTACTTTTTTTCAAAAATGTTTTTTAAAAAGTTTAAAAAAACACGGACACCTTTAGAACTTCTTCTTATGTACTTGCCTTGCTTCACTTTAAAATATTTAATTATAGATCCTATGGAAAAAGTATTTAAGCAATTAGTAGAACTAATTGTTGCTTTAGGACTAAAAGTCTTCTGACTTATAAATACATACATGTTTTTTGAAAGAAGTTGTAATTCAGTTCCCTTTTTAAGAATAATTTTATTATTTTGATAAATACTTTTATAATACTTTTTAAAAATATCCACCATAAAAAAAAGACAGCTATACTTCCCCTTGAGACTTTTTATTTTAAAAAGATTTTTAATTAAAAAAATGTTTTTTTTAAAATGTTTTTTTTTAATTCTTTTTATTTTTTTAAAAAAAATTTGGTTAATTAACAAATAGGGTGAATAATAGGACTTGAACCTATAACCTTCAATGCCACAAATTGACGCTCTACCAATTAAGCTATACCCACCTTTATATTAAAATAATTTAAATTTGTCAACTTAATGAGTTTGTTTGTCAATCATAAAATAATGATGCAATAATAAGAGTAATAAATAATAGGAAATATATATATTGTATAATATTTATATTTCATATATTAAATAATATTGGAAATAGTAAAGTAAATTCTATATCATAAAGTATTAAAAACACACATAACATTATAAAATTTATATTTATTTGGATATTTAAATCAGAAAGAGACTTAAAACCACATTCACAGAAATGTCTTTTACTGCTTTGATTTTTAATTTTATAAAAATAGCTGCTTAGTAATAATAAAGCTCAAAATATTAACGAAAAGACTAAAACATTTTTTAAGAAGAAAATAAGAACAACGTCACCCACTCTTTTATTAATAATAAAATTATATTTTTTTCAAAAAATTTTTTTTTATTTCTTGTATAGATTTAAAACCACTTTCATTTAAATTGTGAAACTTTTTTAAAAAAATTAATTTTTTTAAAAAATCTCCCCTTTTAATCCTTTTCTTAGAACTAGATTTTTGACTTTTTTGTACTGCCACGTAAAAATTATTTATTTTTTGAGATTTTCAACGAATTGTAGAATTTGATAATAAAATCAACCTTTAAAAGCCACTTTAAGATAAAAAAAAATTTTAAAAAAAATGCAAATAAAAATATTTTTGTCAAAAATATAGTAATATTACTACTCTTTTCTAAAACTTTTTTAGAAAACTGTAATCTAACAATACTTTTCAAGAAAAATAAAAAACTACAAACAAGTTTTTTAAAGGCACCTTCCAGACATAAAAAGTTTTTCCATCAAATATCGTCAGAAATTTTTTCTATGAAAATATTCTTTGAATATTTTAAACAAGCCTTTTTAGTCAAATTTAATTTTAATGAAATATTTGATTGTATAAATAGATTATTTTCAACTATAGGTTCTAATGTTTTAACTAAAACTAAACTTTTAATTTCATTTAAGATGATCATCAAAAATAACATTCTGACTTAAATTATTTTAATAAATTTTGTTTCAAAAATATTTTATTTTTTTTAAAAATAAAGGGAATCTAAATAAAAAAAAATTTATTTTTTTTAAAAAACTAAAAAATCCATTTTTTATATATATGTATATATTTAGTATGAATTTAATAATAGGAAAAATTTTTTCCAACCTTAATTATAATAATTTACAATTTTCTATTTTTATTTATAAACCACATTTGTTATTATATAAATTATTTTAATATTTTTGATTTCATTAAGTTTCAATGATTTTTATTTCTTTTTAAATCCTGTGTGATTTTTATCAGGCCTATGAATATTTTTCTTTAAAATGAATTCCAATTTTAACAAAATTTCTTCTGAAAAGTCTTCATATATAAATATAATTAAAATTAACTCAAATAAAACATTTATAGGATTTTATTATTATTTAATATTTTTTAATATAATGTATGTGTACACCCTACATGGTAAAAATTTGTTATTATGGTTTAATCATTTTAATTTAACCAACTTTACTGTAAGTTTGCTGTATTTTTTTCTATTAGTGAGTTTTACTATATTTTTTCTTTTAAATTCTTTAGCTAAAAAAAATAACTTATTTAAATCAATTGATTATTTATTTTCCTTAAATAATTTAATACTTATATTACCGTATTTATTTTTTGTTAATACTGTATTCACTTTTCTTTTTTTATTGGAACTTATATCAGTAATTTTATTATATAAGCTTATTTCATCAAAAATATGATTTAAAAATTTTAACCCTACAAAGTATTTAAACAACTCTATACCTCAAAACTATATTAATATGGTATTTTTCCAATATTGAGTTACTTTTTTTTCTACTATATTTATAGTATATTTTTACATAAATATATTTTACATTTATGGAACTAGTGATTGATTTTTAATACAATTCTTACATAAGTTTGAGATTGAAAATCAAACAACTACCACTAATACAATTAGACTTTTAATTAGTATTTTTCTAGTTAGTATTTTCTTTAAGCTTGGTATAACACCGTTACATCTATTTAAAGTAGAAGTGTATAAAGGTATTCCTTTCTTATCAATATTTTTCTATACTACCTACTATTTTATAGTCTTTTTCCTATTTTTCCTATTTTTCCTATTAGATTTCTTATCTCTTTTTATAGTACAGTATTATACATTTTTGGTTTTTTTTATATTAATTGGAACCCTGTATGTAATGGTATTGTTATTTGATGTTAACCTTTTAAAGGCCTTTTTTACCTACAGTACCGTTATCAACACAATTGGGTTCATGGTCTCGTTTATAGCACTTCTATAAAAAATCGATAATTGAGACTAAACAGATTTGTAGAATTTGAAATTTTTCTTTAAAAACTTAGATAAAGATAATATATTATATAAAAATACGCGTGACGCGTCGAACATATACTTTTTTATAAATAAAAACAATTTAACATCTTATAAATTTTATAAAAACAATTTTACTAATTCCTTTTTAAGAACAGGAAGTTTAACTAAAAGTAAAATCCAATTTTCTAACTTAATTCAAAATTTTAATTATTTTTTTTTATCTAAACCGGAGTTTTTTAGAAAAAATTATCCGAACTTAAATTGAGTAGTTCAAAACTTTTCGGAAAAAAAATTAAACTTTAATTACCTTTTTAATATAATAATAGACCTGATAAAACCACCATTTTTAGTTAAATCAATAACAATTCCAAAAAAACTCAGAAAAAAAACAAAGACTAAATATTTAGTAAAAATCGTATATAAAAACGAAAATAAAAGGTTAAAAAACTCTTACAAACAATTATATTATTATAGTAATCGGTTTTCTGATGGTAAATTTAATGTAAGATTATATAAATCATTAATGTTTTCATTTCTAGACTGAAAGGAGTCTTATCTCTTTAAACTAAAATCAACAGTTTTTAAAAAATTTTTTAAATTTTAATAATGTTGTATGTTATTAGTTTTAGCTGTTAAAACTTATGTACTTGGTGGTTGTATGACACCTATCGCTTTTGCCGTTTTAGGAACAGGTATTTTATTTGGTTGTTATAATTTAGCTATGGCTAGAAACCCTGAAGAGAACGAAAACTTATTTAATGCTACATTAATGGGTTTTGCTTTAATGGAGACCTTCGTTTTCACATCCATGATTGTAGGATATTTAATCTACTCTTTATAAATTTTATAATATTTAAATTTAACTATGTGTTATATTGTAATCACTTTTAAAACATTAGTCGTTTGTTTAATAGCCATTGCTATAAGAGGTACATTACCTCGATATAGATTCGATCAGATAACACAACTAAATTGAAAACACTTTATATTTATTTGATTAGGTTACTTAGTATGTAATTTTAGTTACTTTTTGATTTTTTTCTAAAAAGGAATCGTAAGTTCGAGTAGCTCAGTGGTAGAGCGTTAGCCTGAAAAGCTAAAGGTCGTTGGTTCAAACCCAATTTCGGACATATGGCATTTTTTTTAATAACTTTTTCATTACTCATAATAAAAATTTTATTTTATTTAAACAATTCACTTATTATATGTATAATTGTATTAAGTATACTTTTTTCACCAAAGTTTAAACCAATATTTAGAAAACTTAAACTAAATACATTTTTTCAAAAATACCAATTACTTAAGAGTATGTTTTCTTTTAAAAATTACATTTTATCAGTAGTTTACCCAAATTTTATAAAAATATTTAATTTAAAACAAAGAAAACTTAAATGGAGACCTCTTTTTAAAAAATCCTCTTATTATGGCTTTTATAGGTCAAACAAAAATCAATGATTAAATAAATAATAAAAAAAAAATTGAAAATAAATATAATATTTTTTTTAAAAAATAAAGTTATTAAAGATAATACAAATATCCTAAAAATAAAGCATAATTGTAGTTGTGATATATTACAATATAACCCTTTACTTCAAATTAAATTTTTTAAAAAAAGTCAATTTGGTGTTAAAACTAAGTTTTTAAAAAAACACTTTTTAAAAAAATCTATTCTTTTTTTTAAAAATTCTAAATTTCTAAAAACAAGAAAAAGATTAAATCTTTTTTTTTTTTAAATAAATTTTTTTTAAATTTTCTTGAAACGTACTTTAAAAGTAAAATAATAATTAATATTAAAAAGGGTACTAACAAACTTTTGTTAAAACAAATAAGTTTTAGGAAATTCACTATTAAATATTTTAAAAAACATTTACGGGTTGGAAAACAAATAATAGGTATTCTTTATTATACTTTTCTATTAAAAGATGCTACAATATTTGTTAATTTTTTTAAACGTATAATTGAAAGATTAAATTTAAAACTGCATAAAAAAGTCTTTCTTGGTTTAAGAAAATTAATAAAAGATTTATTTAAACCACTGTTTAATTTTTTAGGGTTATCTGGAGTGTTTTTCAATATTAAAGGAAAGATTGGAGTGAGTGGTAGCTCTAAAAAAAGAAGGTACTTCTTTCATTTTGGAAAACATAGCATTACCAAACGAACATTAAAAGTTGATATAAAAAGTCTACCTTTATGAACTCCTACAGGTACTTTAGGTTTTAGTTTTTTAGTTTTTTTTTAAAAATTTATTTTTTACCTTTTTTTTTTAATATTATTTGTCTAGATTCTCTTAAACCTTTTTTTGTAAAAATATTAATATATCTAATTTTTAATACAGTGTTTATAAAATATTTATTTTTATCAGTATAATTGATGTATATCTTATATTTTTTGTACTTTTTTAAAAATATATTTTTTCACCAAACTGTAGTTAAGTGTGCTCTATTAAATAATAATATTAAACTCTGTGTACTATTTTTTTTAATTTTATAACCCTTTCCTGAGAATTTAATTTTAGAGTATTCACATAAAAAAAATTGTTTTAGAAATTTATTTAGATAAAGATCTAAATTTATATTATTATATGTTACTTGTAAAATTTCAAGACATTTTTGATTTCTTAAATATAGTTTTAATGTGGGTGATAATCTTATTAAACTAAAATAATTTACGTTATATATATATAGGTATATTATATTATGTTTTCTAAAAATACTTATATTGAAATTATTTAAATATATTAATTTTTTTAACATTATCAGTTATTTTTTTTTATGTTACTCATTTTATTGTGTAAAATTAATTTTTTTAAAGTGTACCTAGAGAAACTAAAACCTTTTAAAATTCCACTTCGTTTTCCAGTTAATATACATATTTTATGTGATCTTGATAGTATAGAATTTCTTTTAAGTTTTTTTATAATTAAGTAATTGGAGTATATTTGTATTTTTGCCGCTATATTATTATTTTGTTGTATACTTTTTAATATTTTTTTGAAAATTTCACTTTTATTTAAGTTTATAAGGGTAATTTTTTCGAAGAGTATATTCTTTATATTCTTATTCATAAATTATTACAGTTTAATTTTTTTTATCTATCCACTTCCCCAAAAACAACATCTATAGTTCCTATAAGTGCTACTAAGTCAGCTAAAAAATGGCCTTTAGATATTTGAGGTAATACATGCATATTATGATATGCAGGAGATCTTACTTTACATCTGTATGGTGTATTGGTATTATTTGATATTAATGATACTCCAAACTCACCTTTTGGTGATTCAACAGATTGATAAGTTCAGTTAGGTGAAATTTTATCACCCTCGCTTCAAAATTTAAAGTGCTTTATTAAATCTTCCATACTGTTATAACTATTTTTCAGATTCTTTTTATTTCATAATGCTGGATTTGTATACTTAATAATATTATGAGGACTAATATTTGTGTAGTTTTTATTATTTTTATTCCCATAAATTTTCTTATGCTTTATAATTTTATAAATAACTTGATTTACTATATTTAAACTTTCAGCCATTTCATTCATCCTAATTAAAAATCTATCATATGAATCTCCGTGTTGTCCTAAAAAACCCCTAAAATTTAAAAAATAATAATTTGAGTAAGTTTCTAATTTACTTAATCTTAAATCTCTTTTTATACCTATGGATCTAGACATAACACCAGTTAACCCATAATCTAAACATGTTTGATAATTAAAAATACCTATATTAACAAGACGGTGCTTTCACACTTTATTAAATGTAAGTATATTATGCATTTCATTTAATGTCGTAAAACAATTTCTGGTAAAGTCTAAAATATCTTCTATTAAAAAGGATGATATCGCATCTAAATTAGCTTCATTTGGTCTATAAAAAGCAGCGTGCATACGAGCACCAGAAACTCTTTCATAAAACTCCATTATTTTTTCTCTTTCCTCGAAAGCTCAAAAAATTGACGACATACTTCCTACATCTAGCGCATGACAAGCTATTGCAAGCATATGATTTAATATTCTAGTTAACTCATCATATAATGTTCTTATTTGTGAGCAAGTAGAGGTATAGTTTGTTGTACCTAATAAAGACTCAATTGCTAAACAATATGCATGTTCTTGAACTAACATAGAACAATAATCAAATCTATCAAAATATGGGAGTGATTGTAAATAAAATCTATCTTCCATAAGTTTTTCAGAACCTCTATGTAGTAACCCTATATGAGGATCAGCCTTCTCGACAACTTCACCATTTAATTGAAGTATTAATCTTAATACTCCATGTGCAGCAGGATGTTGAGGTCCAAAATTTATATTCATAGTTTTAATATTTTTCATATTAGTTATATCACGTGGCACATTCGGTTTCCAAATTTGGAATATACTTCTATTCATAAATTATATTTGTTTTTTCAAAATTCATCTCTTTTATTTTTAAATAATCCATTTTATGGTTTGGCGATAATATATATGAATATATACATATATATTTATACACTTTATCTTTTCTTTAGTGTATTATTCTTATATGACGTAAAAAAGCTTAAAACGCTGAATTCTCTTAAAGTGTTAAATAGGTATAATTTCATTTCGATAAGTGTGGTACTTATCTTTTTATCTATGTCAGGAATACCACCATTAGCTGGATTTGTAGGTAAGTTCTTATTATTTAATTTTTTATTTTTTTCACAAAAATATGTTTTTATACTAGTTTTTTCATTTTTAAACTTTTTTTCAATATATTTTTATATACAGAATTTAAGATTTATAATAAGTAAAACCCAAACAAACTTATTTTTAATTTCTGGGTTTTTTATATTTTTTAATAAAAATATAATAAACATTATAGTTTTATTAAATTTTTTAAACTTTTTCAGTATATTATATATGGAAGATATGCTATATATCTTCTTAAATGTTATTTTTTTTAAAAATTTATAAATTATTATATTATAATTTTGGCTACAATACAACAAATTTTCAAAAATAGAAGATTTTTTAAAAAAAAACTTAATCCTATATTATCAAAAAGACCTCAAATAAAAGGTGTAGTATTAAAAGTACGTATTACAACACCTAGAAAACCTAATTCAGCAAGAAGACCTGTAGTTAAAGCTTTACTTTCAAATAGAAAACAAAGAGTGGTACATATACCAGGTAAAGGTCATAATTTAAGAAAACACTCAGAAGTACTAATATCTGGTGTAGGTGCTAGAGATTTACCTGGAGTTCATTTTTCTTGTATAAGGGGGGTTTATGATTTAGCACCTGTTTCTAGTAAATTAAGAAGAAGATCAATTTATGGTCTAAAAAGACCAGATATTTTAAAAAAAAAATTAAGGAGAAGATTTAGGGTACTTTAAAACCTTTTTTTAGACACAACCCCTTTGTAAAAATGAGAGTAGATTATGTAGTTACACCTGCTAAAGCTGTAGTTTCTTGAGCAAGGCAAGGGTCATTTTGACCATTAACTTTTGGATTAGCATGTTGTGCAGTAGAGATGATGCATGCTACTGTAAGTAGATATGATTTTGATCGATTCGGTGTTATATTTAGACCTACACCAAGGCAAGCAGATTTTATTATAGTTGCTGGTACATTAACCAATAAGATGGCTCCAGCACTTAGAAGAATATACGAACAAACAATGGATCCTAAATGGGTTATATCTATGGGTAGTTGCGCCAACGGAGGTGGATATTACCATTACTCATATAGTGTTGTTAGAGGTTGTAATAGAATTATTCCCGTGGATATTTATGTTCCTGGTTGCCCCCCAACAGCAGAAGCTTTAATGTTTGGAGTTATACATTTACAAAAAATTGTTTTTAGACAAATAAATGAAGAAAATAGAAAACTTAATAGAAAAGAAGGATTCGATAAATACCTTTAAAAAATTCAAATTTAAAAATTACTTGAATAAATCATTTTTAAAAAAAAAAAGTTTTTTTTTTTTTAGATTTAGATCTAGAGGAGTGTCTATTCAAAAAGTGCAATCCCAAAAATATACTATAAAACTTACTTTTCGAAAAATATTTCAACTTAAAAATAATAAAATAAATAATATATATAGACAAGAAACTTTTCTCAAAAAAAGTAATTTTTTAAAGTCCCTAATAATTTTTTTATAATAATTTATTTTTATTAAACAGTATAACCCATTAACATCTTCATTACGATTTAAAAAATCATTATTTTTATTAAAATCAAAACCACTTTTTAAAAATTTTAAAATTTTTTTAAAAAATAATTCCGGTCGAAATAACCAAGGAAATATTACAGTACTATCAAAAGGTAGGGGAAATAAAATTGGTACCGTACCCTTTAATAATCTAGCTAGATGAGACAAAAATTTGATATCTGTTGTGTCTTTATTTCGAAACAAAAAAAAGTTACTTTGTTTAAATAAACATAAAACAGGTTCATTTTCAATAAAACCTTATGTTAGTGGAGTAACTTTAGGTCAAAGTACATTCATATCTAATCTTCCAAAAAAATACTGGTATAATAACCTCCCTGGAAGTTTTGTAATATTAAAATTTTTATCAAGATACGGTATATTTTCTAATATTTTTATTAATAATAGTAGGAAGTACTCTCTTTCAAATGGTACTTTCTGTCAAGTTCTAGACTTTTTTAGTGAATTTAATTTAATAAAAATTAGTCTACCTTCTAAAAAGCTAAAATTTGTATCCGGGTGAAATTTTGTACTTTTAGGTAAAAATGCTCAATCAGATTACCGCTATCATTGTATAGGTAAAGCCGGTACAAACGTACTTTTAGGTAAAAAGCCTAAAGTTAGGGGTGTTGCTCGAAATCCAGTTGATCATCCACATGGGGGTCGTACAAAAACAAATCAACCAGAAGTATCAATATGGGGTTGAATTGCTAAAAGAAATAAATAATTTTTTTATTAAATGGCTCGATCACGCTGAAAATTTAATTACTATAATTCTTTTCTTTATAAAAGTATGTTTTTAAGTAAGTTTAAACCAATTAAGATATCTAAACTCTATAATAGAGCGTCTAATATACCTAAAATTTTTTTAAAAAAAACAGTTGCACTTTATAAAGGAAACATTTTCGCTAAAATTACCTTTAGTAAGTATACGTTGGGTTATAAAGTAGGTGAGTTTGCAATTACAAGGAAACCATTCAATTTCCCACTAAAAAAAAAAAAAAAATAAATATTAAATATTAATAGGTCAATTAAAATTAACAATTTTAAACCGTTCCGGTATTTTTATGTACTGAAATAATTGTTGATTTAACAATTTCAACAGAAATCTATTTTTTAACAAAACCCTTTTTATTGAAAGTATTTTCTTTTTTTTATTTACAGATCGTATATTAAAATTTTTTTTTAAAAAAAGATATAAAAATAGATCTAAAAAAGTTTTTTTCTTTAAGTTTTTTTTTAAAAAAAGAGTAATTAAGAAAAACCTTTTTAAAAAAAATAAATTTTTTTTTAAAAAAGTCTCTAAAAAGAGAAGTAACAAAATTCTTAGAAAAAAGTATAATTTTAGTAAATTGTGGTTCGTTAAGTACAATAATTATATATTATTATCAGTATTTTGTTTTTTCTACT
>Ga0213861_10004231_pt1 | contig 11745 bp, 18 predicted proteins | sample PICome_4_FD_160110 | JGI IMG/M metagenome (GOLD analysis project Ga0213861, IMG submission 160110) | Coastal seawater microbial communities near Pivers Island, North Carolina, United States - PICO131 | ecosystem: Environmental > Aquatic > Marine > Coastal | place: USA: North Carolina...
CAGGCCCTGAGGGTCCTACAGGTGCTACAGGCTCTACAGGTCCTCAAGGCCTTATTGGTGATACAGGTCTCACAGGTGCTACAGGTCCAACAGGTCCTACAGGTGCTACAGGCTCTACAGGTCCTCAAGGCGATCAGGGTGCCACAGGTGATACCGGCCCTCAAGGTCCTCAAGGTGATCAGGGTATTCAAGGTCCTCAAGGTACGACAGGCTCTAAAGGGGCCACAGGTGATCAAGGTCCTAGAGGCATCCAAGGCGTTGAAGGTTCGCAGGGCCCGTTGGGTCCAGAAGGTCCAACAGGTCCAGAGGGCCCAGAAGGTCCAGTAGGCGGTCAGGGTGATGTAGGCCCTACAGGTCCCGAAGGCCCCACAGGTGTAATGGGTTCTACCCCGTTAGGTTTAGCTTTTGGCACGTTTTCCATCAATTCAGATGGGGAGCTTCAGATAGAATATTATGGAGATGCTAACGACAACGATTTCTCAATCGACGCCGATGGCTTTCTCTATGTAACAACGGTGTAAAATATATGGCTCAGATAAATATTGGTCGTGTGCGAATGGGTTGGAAGGGAACTTGGGTTTCCTCTACTGCTTATGTCGCGCAGGATGCTGTTTACTATAACGGCGAAACATTTGTTGCTAAAATCAACGTCCCCGTTGGTACAGTAACAACTAACACAACCTACTGGCAGCAAGTTGCTCAGAAGGGTACAAATGGTACCAATGGTGCTGATGGTTCTACCGGACCACAGGGTTCTGTAGGTCTTCAAGGGCCTACGGGTCCAGAAGGTCCAGAAGGTCCTCAAGGTGATACAGGTCCTACGGGTCCTACAGGTCCTGACGGTCCTCAAGGTTTGACAGGTCCTGCAGGCGATACAGGTTCCACAGGTTCCACAGGCCCTCAAGGCTCTACAGGTCCTACAGGCGATACAGGCCCAACAGGTCCTCAAGGCGATGACGGTCCTACAGGTCCTACAGGCCCTCAAGGCCCTACAGGTACTACTGGTGATACAGGCCCGACAGGTCCTCAAGGCGAAGATGGTCCTGCAGGTCCTACAGGTCCTCAAGGTCCTGAAGGTCCAGACGGTCCTACAGGTCCAACAGGTCCTCAAGGCAATGATGGTCCTATAGGTCCTACAGGTCCTCAAGGTGGTACTGGTCTTACAGGTGCCACAGGTCCAACAGGTCCTCAAGGCGATGATGGTCCTACAGGTCCTACAGGTCCTCAAGGTGGTATTGGTCTTACAGGTGATACAGGACCTCAAGGTCCTCAAGGCGATGATGGTCCTACAGGTCCTACAGGTCCTCAAGGTGGTATTGGTCTTACAGGTGCCACAGGACCTCAAGGTCCTCAAGGTGACACGGGTGCCATAGGTTCTACAGGTCCTCAAGGTGCCACAGGTCCGACAGGTCCCACAGGGCCCACGGGCGGGACAGGGGACACAGGCTCTACAGGTCCTACAGGCCCAGACGGTCCTACAGGTCCTACAGGTCCTCAAGGCGAAGATGGTCCTACAGGTCCTACAGGCTCTACAGGAGCTACAGGCTCCACAGGTCCTCAAGGTCCTGAAGGTCCAGACGGTCCTGCAGGTCCAACAGGTGCCACAGGCCCGTCGGGTCCTAAAGGTGATAAAGGGGACACAGGCTCTACAGGTTCTCAAGGTGCCACAGGCCCACAAGGTCCTACAGGTCCTGAGGGTGATGCAGGACCTGCGGGTTCAACAGGTTCTCAAGGGCCCACGGGGCCTCAAGGACCTGAAGGTGATCAGGGTGCTACAGGTTCTACAGGTGCTACAGGTCCAGCAGGCGGTGTAGGCCCTGCGGGTTCTCAAGGTCCTCAAGGTATCACCGGAGCGCAAGGCTCTACAGGTGCCACAGGCCCACAAGGTCCTACAGGTCCTACAGGTGCTACATGGGCGGTGAACAACTCGTGGCGCGTTACGCCTGACGGCGACGAACGGTTCTACTTTGCTACAGACAGTCATACCTATATCAAGTCAGCTAGTGATGTTTACATCAGGGCTGGTGGCGACACTACACGCTTTACCGTGGCTTCTAATGGTAACTGCACAGCCACAGGAAACCTTACAGCGTATTCTGACGAACGATTAAAGACAGATATTGAGACAATAAATGACGCTCTCGGTAAAGTCGAAGCACTTCGGGGCGTAACCTTTGTGAAAGACGGAACGAACAACATAGGTGTTATCGCTCAGGAAGTTCAAGAAGTAATACCAGAGGTCGTCATTCAGAATGATGAATATCTTTCGGTTGCTTACGGTAACCTTGTTGGTCTCCTTATTGAGGCCGTTAAGGACCTTTCTCAACAGGTAAAGGAAATAAAGAATGGCAGTTAAATCAAGTGGTTCACTTGCTATGACTGATATTGTTAATGAGTTTGGGGGGTCCGCCCCTCATTCTCTTAACGAATATTACGGAGTAGCGTCAGGGGTGCCAACCTCAGGAACTATTGCTTTTGATGATTTTTATGGTGCCTCAGCAGTAATATCATTAGCTTATCCCTCTGGTAATCACCAAAAGGTAAACCTAGAATCTTGGGTTACAAGTTTGGGACATAGTGTCCCTAACAATTTTGCAATCACAATTCTCTACGACACTACGTTTTGGTCCAACGACATAGGTGTTCCCGCGTTAACAACAGGCAATTTAGGCAACCTTATTCTTTATAATAACGGTATCATTATGGGTAAGGGCGGAGATGCTGTTCAATATAACATTCCAGACGGATTTAGAAAGGAAACAGGAAGCAATTGGGGTTTTACTAAAACAGCGGCTGGATGGCGCTCAAACATAGTAACACCCGCACAAAACGGCGGGCCTGCTCTATCAGTTAATTGTACAGCAACAATAAACAACTCAGGCTACATTGCAGGTGGAGGAGCCGGAGGTGTTACTGCAATAAGTGGGGCAGGTGATGTTTTTAACCCAGGTGGTCAGTATGAATTTTGGGACGCCACCCTAGCGCCTATCGATGTGTACGGACAGTTCAATAGTTCAACACCCATGAACGATAACTTATTTGGGAATTTCTGTAATTACGACTCAGCCACTAGGACATTTCTAAATAACGGTTTTAGTCCGGGTGCTACCATTAAAGTTCCACCCATATATGGATGGGGTAAAGGAGGAGGAGCTGGCGGCGGACGTGGCGGACGCTCTATTTTAGCAGAGCATAGAATTATTGGGGAAGATATCCCGTACTCTGCAACCCCGTTGCCCCCTGCAATTACGGGCATAAACCAGACGGGAACGCAAGCGTTTAGACAACTGGGATCTGACAGCGTTTACTTAGTAAACGATGCAGGCAATGCTGCAACTAATGCAGCTACGCCTTCCGACGGAGGGGGCGCAGGCAGTGCTGTCCATTGGAGTTCTCAAACTAGCCTTGGCGGCGGGGAAAATTATTAAATGGAGAAATTATAATGTGTGGTGGAGGCGGGCAAAATACTTTTGTTGTCAAATATCAACGAGGATATTCAGGAGCCAGCGGTGGTACAGTAATTCCTACAAGGGTCTACGACACCAGCGACGGTGCTTTTGTAAGCACAGGAACAGGAACTTATCAACAGAGAGGAAAAGCACCAACAATAAACAACCAAGGTACCAATGGTTATGGGCAGCGTTCACTAGTCATGACGTATTCAGAGTTTACAAACCATATTAACCAACAAAACCTTAATGAAAACGCTCTTGGTAATAATAACTACCTTTTCACTTATGAGTTTGGTAACGGAAAACTTGGAGGCCCTGCGGTTGTAACTAATGGAAACTCAGTAACGATCAACAACACTACAAATGTATGGGGGTCAGTTTCCTAATGCGAATATCCTTACAGCTACTTAAAGACCACGGCTTATCAGGAGATGCCTTAACGATTATCTCTACTTGGTTTGAAGAACAAGAAGCTGATGTTTTAGATTATGATGAAACACTTGAGACTCTTATAAATTCTGAATATTTAGTTACGAGCAAGTTAGAAGAACTAGGTTCAAGCGAAACCCACTCTTATTACGTTGCATGGTTTCAGGGTCTTGTAAACTTTCCAAGTGTTTTAACATATTTTAATGACCATTCTTTAGAACGTGCTTGGCGTTTAGACTCTGATCGTGAGTTTACTAATTACGATGAGCTAGTTAAAGAAGCTACCCTTCTTAAATCATCAAAGGTCAAAGCTGCTAAAACTATTAGTAATATTTCTGGTGTAGTTGATAACCCAGATGGTACAAAAACATTTAAAGGTTTTAGTTTTGAAGAAGTAGAGACAATTGACCCCGAGGCCTTCGACGCTTTTGAGTGGTTCAATCAACAAACAGGGACACAAATGCGATCCCTTTCGCCTACTCTAGCCGTAATGGCGTTAAGCGTGCACTACAAAGAGTATGAGATTGAGTTGCAAATGACGCCTAGCGTGGATCAAAAAATCAAAAACGGAGACTACGAAGCATGGATCCCAACACCCTTAGAAGTACCTTTTATCGAATAGTAGCTACAGACACTCCTGTTTATAGTATGGATCATAAGTATGTTGTACGCGGCGCGGATGTGGGAGATGTCACACGTGAGGAGCCCCCAGAGGGAGATGTTCCTTACTTTAATCCACCAGAAAACGATCTATGGTTTAAATGTACAGAGACGGTAATAGACTACAATGACTAACCCTGATCTAGAAAACCGTATAAGTAAAATCGAATGGACTATCGGACGCCAAAACGACAACATTAAAGAGCTTTTTGATACTTCAGAAGAACTAAGGACTACTCTCAGTGGTATCCATCAAACCTTAGTACAGATCAAATGGTTTGCTATAGGGGTCTCTTGTCTATTCATGGCCGATCAATTCGGATTAACAACAGTCATCAAATTACTAGGATAATAAATGTTAGCAGGTCTTATGACTATCCTGCCAAACATTGTAGCAATCATCGACAAAACATTACCTGACAAGGCGCAAGCAGAATTAGCTAAACAGCGCATTGAGTTTGAAATCTTATCAGCAGTTAATGAAGTCAATAAATCACAAGCAGAAACCAATAAAGTGGAAGCCTCTCACCGATCCTTATGGGTCGCTGGGTGGCGTCCCGCTATTGGATGGGTAGCAGCTTTAGGCGTCTTTTGGGCGTTTATCGGTCAGCCTGTTTCTGAGTGGTGCGCTACTTTGTACGGCATTCCAATCTCATCCTTTCCACAGTTTCCAATGGAACAAGTTCTAGAGCTAGTCCTAGCGATGCTTGGTCTATCGGGCCTGCGTACTTGGGAGAAAATGAAAGGCGTTTCTAAATGAGCCGCGACTACAAAAAGGAATACCGCGAATACCACGCAAAACCAGAGCAAAAGAAACGACGCGCTGGGCGTAACGCGGCACGTAAGTACGCAACTAAAAAAGGCTTGGTTCGCAAAGGAGACGGTAAAGAGGTGGACCACAAAAACCACAACGCTACCGACAACAGACCAAGCAACCTTAAGATTATGACCGCAAGTGCGAACAGATCAAAACAACCGAAGAGGTCGTAAAATGAGCGGTAAAGCTTCTTTCGATTTATTGGAGGCCCTGCATGCAGCAGTGGCTACCGATCTACTCGACAAAATTAAATCAGGACAGGCAACAGGTGCTGAAATAAGTGCAGCCATCAAGTTCCTAAAAGACAACGGTGTCGAGTCCATTCCAACAGGTGACAACAGTATGGGCCGTCTTTTCGAGGCTCTACCTTTTGACGACGCAGATATTCAAAAGGCATTCAAACAATGAAAAAAATAGTAAAGTTTTGGCAGGATTATAGTTACCACCGTCGCGCCAACTGGGCGAGTGATAAACTACGCATGCACAGTAACCATGAGCTTAAAGATATCGGTATAACACGAAACGATATTCAACGAATGGCTCACGATAAGTGTCCTTGGTGTATTCGATGGGAAAAATAATATACCAAAAATATATCTTATTTACTCATAGGTTTCGAGAGGCTTGGTTAGCCTGCTTACTCTGTATGGTGCAGGGCGACTTAACCGTCATAAGTGTGAATCATGCTGTTACAGCCGCCAAGACAGGTACTATTGCTGGCCTTTCTTTCATGGCCTTGAGCTTTTCTAAGAAACTCGAAGGCAACATAATTTTATCAACATGGACTATCGGTATCCTGACAGCAGGCGCTGATTTCCTGATACACCCCACCCATTTTGGACCTGAACTAGCGGAAGCTTTGTGCACAGGGGCAGGCGCTGCCGCCCTAGGGTTCTGCATGATGAAGTGGCAAGACAAAAAATAAAGGTAATCTACTTTGAACCCAGAAATTCCAAAGCAACTTCACGACTTTAGGAATTTTCTATACCTTGTTTGGAAACACCTGAACCTACCCGAACCAACTCCGGTTCAATACGACATGGCCGAGTACCTTCAAGGTGGTCCTAGACGTATGGTGGTTCAGGCCTTTCGAGGTGTAGGAAAGTCATACATCACATGTGCTTATGTAGTGCATCAATTACTACTAAACCCCGACATGAAATTCATGGTTATCTCAGCTTCTAAATCGAGAGCCGATGACTTCAGTACCTTCACACAGCGTTTGATCGTTGAGCTACCTTTCACCCAACACTTAATTGCAAAAGACGAGCAGCGGTGGTCCAAGATCGCCTTTGACGTTGCACCTGCAAAAGCCTCAGGGTCTCCTTCAGTTAAGTCTGTCGGTATTACAGGACAGCTTACAGGGTCTCGCGCAGATATTATCATTGCAGACGACATTGAGGTTCCTAACAACTCAGCAACACAGATGATGCGTGAAAAGCTTGGGGAAAGCGTTAAAGAGTTCGATGCTGTTCTTAAACCCGACGGACGTGTCATTTACCTAGGTACACCTCAGTGTGAAATGTCGCTCTATGAGGAGCTAAGAAATCGTGGGTACAACCTACGCATTTGGCCTGCAAGATACCCGACGGTAGCCCAAAGAGACAAATACAATGACCGCCTTGCTCCTATGGTTGCTGATGCTCTTGACGCCAACAAAGTAGAAGCAGGTACTCCTATGGACCCTCTACGCTTTGACGAAGAAGACCTTACAGAACGTGAGTTGTCCTATGGTCGCTCAGGCTTCGCCTTACAGTTCATGTTAGACACATCACTAAGCGATGCTGACAAGTATCCTCTCAAAGTGAGTGACTTGATTGTCATGGGAGTAGACAACGACAAAGCACCAGAGAAAGCCGTCTGGGGTAAGCAAGTAGAGGTCAATGATCTGCCTAACCTAGCCTTAGCCGGAGACCGCTATTACGGCCCCGTACAGACCCTTGGGGACTGGCTGGAGTATAGTGGCAGCGTAATGGCCATTGACCCCTCTGGTAGGGGCTCAGATGAGACAGCATACGCCATCGTAAAGATGCAGAACGGTATCCTATACGTTGCAGACGCAGGGGGTATCTCTGGAGGCTATTCAAAGGACACTTTAGAGCACCTTGTGTCTCTCGCTAAGACGTATAAAGTTAATTACGTGACCATCGAGAGCAACTTCGGTGATGGCATGTTTACTGAACTGATTAAACCATACTTCAACAAGTCATATCCTTGTACTTTAGAAGAGGTTCGTCACAGTAAACAAAAGGAACTAAGGATCATTGATACCTTAGAGCCTATTATGAACCAACACAGGCTAGTCATAGACCCTAAGGTCATTGAAAAAGACTGGAAGAGTGTACAACACTACCCACCTGAGAAAGCTTCTCGCTATACCCTAATACACCAGATGACACGTATGAGCCGTGAACGAGGCGCTGTAGCACATGATGACCGTTTAGACGCTCTGTCGATGGCTGTAGCATATTGGGTCGATCAGATGGCCGCAGATGCCGACAGGCAAATGCTAGACCGCCAACAAGACATCTTTATGCGAGAACTAGACAACTTTAAAAACAATTCTCTGTTCCTCAAGGGTCCCAAAGAAGACCAAACAACCACTTGGATGTAGGGGGTGCCTAATAAATGACGGTATCGGAAGAAGTCTCCCCCCAGGCCCCTTTACATACCTAAGGTAAGCATTGGAATCCAGTAGTTCCTAGGGGGATACAACACAAGACATACTTAATATCATTAGTGTAAGTACTTATTTAAGAGAGCCTCAGGGTCTTAAGGGACCTTGGGGCAATTTACTCCCAAAAATCCGAAAGGGTTATTAAGGGAAGGGCTGGCGCTGGTTACCCCATAGGGGGCCGCGGGTAGCCTGTGGATCAATTACAAGGGGGTGGTAGGGGTGTATCGCAACCTTTAGGCCACCATTTAGGCCACCAAGGGGACCTTAAGCCCTTTAAAACATGGTCTATCGGGAGACTTTAAGTCGCCTATTGATCCATCAAGGCCTATAGGTTCCGACAACACAGCCCTAACCTTTTATTCTCTATTATATAGTACACGTGCGAATGTGTGATTGATCTGTGGTTTTCATTTGGGAACCTTTAGAGCCCGCGGGGTTGGCTATTTGTTTACAGTGTAAACTCTATCTATTTTTTTTGTGCTCTTTTGGATTTAGTTGTTGCACTAGTGTGAATACCTGCTATTGATTGTGCATCGGGTTCACCACAACCCTTCACCTTATGATCTCGGAAAGGATCACACGTCATGAAAACTTTTATTCAATTTAGCCTTGCTACCCTATCACTAGCAACGACAAGTCTGGCCATCTTTATGTTGGGCACCTTAGGGCTGCAGTTTGACACTGTTGCCGTCGGTGTTGCCGCCTTAGTTGGTTGGGCAATGCTAGTTATTAACGCCGTTGAAGTTTGAGGGGGATTGATCAGATGACTATTCAAAACATTCAAAAGACTATTAAAGCATTCGTTAAAGCTGAAAGCGCTAAAAGTGCTGCAATCCTTGAGGCCCTACAAGGTCACATGTCGGAAGATAAGGCATTCAAGGCCGATAGCCAAAAGGCCTTTAGCCATATGATTGACGTTATTAAATCCACAGCCAAGGATGCGTCGGAAGATAATTCCATCCCAGCTACTATTAAACAATATTGCACACATTTGGTTGGTGTTGCTAATGACGCAGATCACGGGATTGATTGGATCATCCGCCAAGGTACCTTTGGGGCCATTCGCAAAGCTTACACCAACATTCAAGAAATTAAGCGCGGCGATGAAAAGCCAAAGGGTGACGCAAAGCCAAAGACTGCAAATGCTGAAGCGGCAAAACTGGATCCTATCATTCAAGCGCTTGCAACCTTTAGAAACCAATTGAAAGCTAGGGGCGAAACAAAGGCCCTTCAGAATTTTGATTACATGTTGCAGACAACACTGCAGGATCACGCGACGGGCAATAAACCGACGCAGGAACCTACGGCACCCATCAAGGTTGCCAAGGTAAAAACCAAACCACAACAAGCGGCGATGATATAAGCTGATCACTGCCTTCAGCGGGTGGTCAAAAGGTTTACATTGTAAACGCCACCGCCTCCCAAACTACCTCCCCCAACTTGGATCGCCTTCGGGCGGTCCTTTTTTTGGGTTTTCGATCATTCAAATTGAATTTGAGAAAAGCCCTATCACTCCTATCATATTACCGCCTGAACGTCTTACCGCCTGAACCCATGCCCTTGGGTTCCCTTGGGCTGCGTAGGGTGGGTGTATGTATTACCCCAGAAAGATTACCCCATGCTTAAATCACAACCTTTAAATATAAATGGATGGTACGAAGGTGCGAACGGTGTTGAACTGTTTTATGTCCAAGGCGAGACGATCCGTAAAGCGGCCCGTGCTTTAGTTGAATTAACCGATGGCGACTGTATCGGCGTAGACCTTGAGGCCACAGGCGAAGACGGCGAGGACCTAACGCCAGATTTTGTACGCTTTTGTAGTGTTTGATTGACATATCTCACTAGTGCAAGTAGATTAAACACATCACCTAAATTCAAACCTACTGTAAGCGTTGTGGCCACCACATTCGCAGCGTTTACAGTGTAAACTCTAAGGACTATCGCAATGCCTAAGAAAACATATGAAAACAACCCATTCAACATTGTAGGTTGCTACTTCAGCGCCTCAACTGAGGAAAAAGTAGCGGGTCTTAATTGGTACCCGAATGCAAAAGCAATTGCCTCACGGATTGGCGATATTGTTAACATCCGCGACGAGATTGTGGAGGGTGTAATAGCCGCCCTATCACCTAATGTCCGCTGGGAGCGTAATTGTAAAGACGCTGAGACCCTGTTGACGGCTATGGTTTCTTCCCAATTTGACAGCACAGACTGGCGCGAGACTCGCTTAAGTGCTTACCCACTAAATCGTGAAAAAGCGTGTAAGATTATCTCGGTTACTACCTTTGTTGAGGGTCCTGATCTTATTAATAATGTCCGTAACATACTGAACGGCAACAAAACTAAGGCGTTCTTTCAGTGCATTAATGACCCTGCGAACCCAACGGCTGTTTGTGTTGATGGCCATGCCCGTAACATCTTTTACGGTTCCCGTGTTGCCCTTAAATCTAAATCAATGGGCGATAACGAGTATAATCACATTGCCAACGCCTACCGCGAGGCCGCTGATATTATTTCCAAAGCAGAGGAACGCAAAGTCCTTCCAATGGAGGTGCAGGCCGTGACGTGGACCCACTGGCGTGTACGACATGGCATTGCCTAAAGATACCGACGGCATGGGCTGGGAGCTACGGGACTTCCTATCAGATTTCCTTGGCCCAGCGCCTTCCAAAGATTACCCCGAAGACGAAACCAAGGCTCCTTTGCCTCACCGTGCGTGGAAACCTTCACACATTGGCGAAGAGCCACCCTTTTAACTTTCATTAGTTTAAGCTATGAAACAACCCTAGGAAAATTAACATGACAAATAAAACACAAGTGCAAACACTTCTGCACCACTTCAAGCAAACCTCAACAATTACCGTCCGGGAAGCGGTGGTTGAATACAGCATATCAAGTTTAACACGGCGCATCCGCGATCTACGCGAGTTGGGACATAAGATTGCCTCTACTCACAAAACTCACCCTGTCACTGGGCAGCGCTACGTCCGTTACGTCTACATAAACCAAGGTTAAGGGGGATTAAGCCCTCTTTACTATCTAAAATTTACTACTAGTTAATAACTTACAGGCTTACTGATGTTTATCAAAACCAAACGCATCGAACTATTCATATCAACCGACGAGTCCGCGTCCTTGCTTCCTACTATAGAGTATCATACTGGCAATAGTCGTGGATTCAGCATAACTTTTGGGAGACTTTGGCTTTGTGCCAGTGTAATAACTAAAGATGAGAAATCTAAATTTAGTCCTTGATCAGTTTAGGCATCATGACGACGGCATTCGTGTAACCACAGTACAAGTGTTTATGGCCATTGCCTATAACGAGAGTACCAACGCAGCTCCTCTGATTATTTCTGATATTGTGGATAAGCTGCACATCACTATGGCCTCAGCCTCACGCCATTGCAAAATGCTGTCCGATACAAGACGGCAAGGCGATGAAGGTATGGCCTTAATTACCATAACCAGAGACGTGGCCTATGGTAACCGAAAAGTTCTTCTTTTAACAAACAGAGGCAAGAAGTTGTTTCAAAACGTGAGTACGCTTCTTGAATAAATAATGACCGTATCAAAACGTGGATCAAAGTACCAAGCCTACATCTCTAGCAATGGTACAAGGGTTCGCAGGAGTTTTGATACCAAAGTTGATGCTTTGATTTGGGAAGAGCAAGCACGTGAAGCGCTTGTCTTGGGCAAAGACCTGCCCA
>Ga0213861_10004235_pt1 | contig 11739 bp, 11 predicted proteins | sample PICome_4_FD_160110 | JGI IMG/M metagenome (GOLD analysis project Ga0213861, IMG submission 160110) | Coastal seawater microbial communities near Pivers Island, North Carolina, United States - PICO131 | ecosystem: Environmental > Aquatic > Marine > Coastal | place: USA: North Carolina...
TTTAAATTATCTACCGAATTTAAACAAACCAATCATTGCCGCTGTTAACGGTATTGCCTGTGGCGGTGGTTTTGAAATGATGCTTGGAACCGATATTATTATAGCTGAAGAGCATGCGACTTTCGCCTTACCTGAAATAAAAGTGGGTGTAATACCTGACAGCGGTGTGGTTAAACTTAGACGTCGTATCCCTTATCATATCGCGGTTGAGTTCATGATGACCGGTCGTTGGATGGATGCGGAAGAGGCAAAGCATTGGGGACTGGTTAACTATATAGTACCAAAGGGCGAGAGTCTAAATAAGGCCAGAGAGATAGCACAAACGCTTGAAGCCGGACCACCGCTGTTATATCCAGCGATTAAACAGGTACTCCAACGAACTGAAATGGTTACCGAACACGAAGGTTTCAGGGTCTATGACAGCTGTGCTGCAGTTGAAGCGGTTAATCGATCAGACGATTTACTAGAAGGCGCTCGGGCATTTACTGAAAAACGTGACCCGGTTTGGAAAGGTCGCTAATTTTTCGTGCCTAAAATAGTAGACAAGGCGGCGCAACGGCAGAACATCGCACTAGCAGCATGTCGAGCTGTTGCGCATAACGGCATTGACGCCACGACCATGGTTGATATTGCCAGAGAAGCCGGGGTTACCACCGGAATGATTACCCATTACTTCGGCAGTAAAAACGACATCATACATGCAGCGTTAAGACTCGTTCTAGAACGAATGGAAGCAAGAATTCAAGCAAGGATTGGTGGGCAGTCAGAGACCTTGTATTCAATTTTAAAAGAAATGTTACCCATTGATCAGGCCAGGCAAGTAGAATGCGCTATCTGGATAAGCTTTTGGGGAAAAGTAAGCAGTGATCCTAAGCTATGTGAAGTAAACCGTGAACTGCATGAGTACGCAGAAAACCTATATCGCCACGCGGTCGTATACACATGGCCAGAGGCGCGACAGTGGTCTCCAGTAAATTTCGAAACCGTAACAAGCTCCATTTTAATTTTCCTCAATGGACTCACCGCGAGCGCCATTACGAGCCCGCAAAGCTGGGATACGGCAGCCCAACTGAAGGCTCTCGATTCACATCTCAAACTGTTAGAGCAATGGATAGAAAGTTCGGTATCCAGTCCAGCCTATTCAGAATCATCTTTGCATGCAAAATTACGATAGCCACCCAGTCTATGGTAATTTGATAAGATAAAGGCTAATTTTTATTGAGTATGTGGACAACCTGCAAAAAATATCTGTAATGCAATATAAGTGTCAATCAAGACTATGTCACCATCTCATAGGGTGTAAATAACACGATATGAAGATTAGAAAATTAATCGCAATGACCGCAAAAGAGTGGTCAATATTAGTTATTTCTTTACTTTTACTGCCGTCAATCGCCTTGGCCTTAAGACTAAAAGGTTTTAAATGGACTCGATCAGTTCTGCATAAACGAATACCTAAACCTGTCCCAGATACACGATCACTTGACCAACGTCTTGAAATAGCACTTTCTGTCAGTCGCATGGTTGCTACTGCCGCCAACTATGGCCCTTATCGAGCCAATTGTCTGAAACGATCCCTCACTTGCTGGTGGTTACTGCAACACATGGGAATTGCAGCTAACCTTATTATTGGTGTGAATAAGCATGATGGAAATTTAAATGCCCATGCTTGGGTTGAATATCACGGAAATAAACTTCTGGAAGCAGACAATATTACAGCTAGATTTTCAGCTTTCGAACTAAAATAAGCGAGTCATATTTGTTACCTTTTTCATCAGAAAAACTGGACAATTCTAAAACGCATTGTCTTTTTAAACGGTGGTTCGGTATGCTAGTAACGTGGTGTTAACTCCATGCGATTGCCAGTACGCTGCATATCAACCTGATTTAAAAAACTACCACCAAGCAAAGGCACTTGGGGATACTCCCCCGGCATTACTGCAACGCGCAAGTTTCGAATTGTAATATTTCCGAGCGTCAGCTCATCTAAGGTTACCGCCACAAATGGTGTTACCCCACTCGCAGTTGTTGCCTTACCGGGAACACCCCGCGATAAATCAAGCTTTAATCGTTGGGCAGTTTTTTTATTGATGGCAATGGTATTTGCCCCAGTATCGACGAGAAACCTTGTTGGAATTCCATTAACACCAACATTCGCATAGAAAAACCCATCGTTACTTGCCCACAATACATTACTTCCGATAGACGATGGAATTGGAGGGGAATCAGTACCCACTTTCCCGGTAATTACATCTGGCTTGAGGATTTGCTGCAAACCATCGACCTCTACCACTGCCGACGCACTACTTGCACTTACAAGCTTTACCCCTTCTGGACTAATTTTTCCTTTACGAATTACTCGACGTTCGCCATCGATAATTAAAATTGCAAAATTATTACTTAAGACGTGTACGATAATTTCACTAACAGCGAATGCTGTCTGCGTAGTGAGTAACACAGAAAAACCGATTGCCAATAGGCACTTTGAAATAGTCATCCAATGTTGTATGGGCTGAGCGTTATTATGATTATGCTGGAAATAATCAGCCTATTATGGACAATAAGCCAGTCTTTTAGCAAATATTCTGCCAGCCGACTTATTTATAGTAGTGTTCACAAAGCAGTTAAAAGGTTAATGACAAATAAACACAGCAAAAAGTGCAAGCCAGAACCAAAACGCGCAGCATACCCAATAATACGCTCTATGTAGATCACGCGATCAAACAACACCACATTCCAGTGCGCAAAGAAGAGGCGAGCGCTAATTCTGACTAAGTAAGTTATTAACTTTATCAATCATATCGTCTTTGTTATAAAGCTCATAGTAACCCGCTGCCATAATGAATTGTGGGCCAAAAAAGAATCTTTCATACAAACATTGACGACTACCAAACCCAGAAACGGAAACGTCATGAGCAAGCCGATATAGTGCGACCCGATCGCGGCTTGCAAGGTTGGCAGTTTGAAAATATTGCTCCACATCTTCGCTAATTTCGTTGCCAAAATCCGCTTCACACGGGGTTGCCATTAAAGAACTCGCTCCCATTAGTTGAATCATCTCAACCAGTTTAGGATACATTTTTGGATATAGGTTACGCGAAGTGTCTATCGGTCTGCGCAGCGGAACGAACGTGCCCCATTGGTCAGCATGAGCTTGTTGTTCGGAACTGTATAAGAAGGCTCGCACACTTTCAGCCATCCACATCGCTTCAGCGATTTGCCCTTTGGTAGCCATATCCTTATCTCGACCGGTAGCTTTCGCCATCGCGCAAAGTAAGCCAACTAGGAATTCTGTTTTAGCCAATTTTCCAGCTGCAACCTGGTGCATCATGTGGACAACGGCATTGGTTTCGGCGAATGCACGATTGCACAGACCTGGGTCGCGATACATAAAGACACGCTCCCACGGCACAAATACGTTATCAAAAATAACCACCGAATCCATCTCTTCATATCTAGACGACAATGGAGCATCGAAATTAGATTTTCCGAGATCATAGGTATCACGACAAATGAGCCGCATACCCGGTGTCGATATTGGCATTGCAAAGGCGAACGCAAATGGTAAATTTTCGTCACTGGCTTTTAACAACGTAGATGGGAATACTTCGATTTCATCTGCCTGTGGACCAAGTGTCGCAAGTAATCGAGCACCGCTGACCACGATTCCCCCATCGGTTTCTTTTACGATTTGCAACGCAACCTTGGTACTGTATTTACCTTCCTTTGCAAGTTCCCAACTGAGTTTGGGGTTAACCAGTGTATGGGTAAGAACTTTATCGTTTTTCCGAACATAGTCATAATAATTCATCATATTCTGTGCAAAATCGGTTTGTCCCTCACCAAGAAACCGATTTGCCGCGGCAAATGCCATTAAAGAAGAGTTTTTGTAATCGGCGGTGCGTCCAAACATTCCATTAGACCAACTAGCCCACTCATAAAATGCCACTCCCCGTTTAACAATATCTTCTTTAGATTTGGGAATTAGAAACGACATGGCGACCCGATCACCATCGTCATCCACATAGGTAACTTTTTCCTGATACTCGGGTTGATGCTGACGATCAATAAAACCTGCAAGAGTTTTTGCACCACGGCACATCCCCGGATGCTGGGTAACATCAGCTACTCTCTTGCCATCAATCCAAACATCCCGATCATCTTGAAGACCGGATAAGTAGTCGGCGCCTGTGCGGATTCCCATAATTTTACCCTCGTTTACTCACTTGATCATGATCTATAATTTTTTGCATTGTTTGCAACATTGAGCGCCATTCAGCTGGCTCAATGCTTGATTCCAAGGCGTTATAGGCTTGTTCCAAAATCGGTGCCACCTTTTTACGCAATGCTTTTCCCTTTGCTGTCGTCGTAATTACAACCATACGACGATCGATATTGGACCGCTCGCGCGTAACCCATCCCTTGCGTTCCATTCGATCTATAACCCCAACTATACTTGGAGTAGATAACAATGTTTGACTAGACAACTCATGAGACGATAATTCCGGATTCTCCCAAAGGACACGAAGTACACGCCATTGTTGCTCGGTTAATCCAAATTGCCCGAAGATCTTGCGAAACTCCGGCATAACCGCATCCAGCGTGCGATTCAACATCATCGGCAAAGCGCATTTAAATTCCTGCATTGACTAATATAATAATAATTAATGTATTAACTATTATTATATCGAAACCTAACGATGTCAAGAAAGCTTAAATTTTAGCACTCTAACCCACATATGAACGCGTAAAAGGAAGGTAAACTCCAGCCGGGTATACGGTCACAGAGACGATATATATCGCCATTCACTATACGAATTAGATCAATACACTTACAAAAACGATTGTTGCAGGAACTTCGATGCCATTTGAGCTCTTATATTGCTCAAAGCCGTCTACTACCCCTTCTTCGATCGCCTTACGATCATCCTCTGATCCACCCTTTTCATTTAACAGCCTAACCGCTGGACCAAGGCTCGATGCCAGCAACGCCATTTCTTCAATAGTGTAAGAAGTCGAAATTATTACTTTTTCATTACTGAGTGAAAACTGGGAAAGGCCTGCCTCAGTCAGAATGGTTCCCAGATAATCGTGATCAGCAAACACCATAGGTCCAGGCTCGCGTGGCGCTGATGGAGCACCTTCTCCAAGTCTTGCTTCAGCTACCGACTTCGGAATGCTGAACCAAGGATTTGAATCAAGAGTTGACCAACAGGCGAAATGCATAGCACCACCTGGTTTAATACTTTGTGCAATATTTTTGAACGCCTTAACCGGATTTGTAAAAAACATACAACCGAACCGGGATACCATAAGGTCATACTGCTGACGGGGGAACTGGTCGTTCTGCACATCCATTAGTTTAAATGATATGCCAGTCAAACCGCTTTTTTCCAACCTTCCCCTGGCATGCTCAATCAATGGTTTCGATACATCAACCCCAGTAACGTTTATTTCCTCTTCATTCACTCCTACCAAATCGAAACATGTCGCCCCGGCGCCACAACCTATATCAACAACCTCCATATTCGATTGAAAAGAACACTTAGACAACAAATGTTCACTGACTTTAGCAAAACAAGCATCTAAACCGACTTGATGCTTTACCCATTTGCTGCCAGGCCCTTCATTCCAAAATTTTATTTGGCCTTCGTTCGATTTTCCATTCATCTCGTATTTATCCTAATTTGAATAACTTAAAATGTAGAGCGATGATGACGATCACCTACAATGCCAGTGTATACGCTAGCCGATTAACTGTCACATTCTACAAAGATATGCACAGCCTATCATTTAGGCGGAAAACCCCTCGGGTACAGGTTTAGACAAAATACTCTCCAATGATGCAGAAAATGACTTTCGAAACTCTTGGGCAAGCAATGACAACGGTCGATGAGTTGGCGAAATTATTGTAGTTTTCAAATACACGGCCGGGGTAAAACGACGAAAGACTATACGTCGCGCCACACTTCTGTTTTGCAATAGGTAACTTTCAATGGTTAGTCGATCCACGATTGAGTAGGCGACACCTCGTTCTATAAACGCAAATAGCGCCACAAAATATTGTGCTTGGAAACAAGGATTCATACGAATGCCAAGTGATGAAAAGGCTTGCTGGGTTTGCCTATTAGTTGGATGATCTTCGTACAAAGTAGCCATGGGTTTACCCTCAAGGTCTCGAGGAGTAATGGTTTGCAATTTTGCTAAAGGATCATCAAAACGAAGTGCACAATAACAATCAAAATCGAATGTTTGATGTTCAACGAGGCCCGATAAATGACCAGAAATTAAATCATAATCGGCAAATCCTATATCGGAATTTTGTGCTGATATGACCTGAACCACCTCTATGGAAGATTTCGTAATAAGGGATATTTTGATCTGATCCCTTGCTCCTAGAAATTCACCGATTAAATGCGGCAGCAAGAACACACTGGGCCCCGGCATACTGACAATTTCAAGAGAACCTCTTTCTAAGCGTCGAATATCTTTCATCGTCCGCTCCGCATTATCGACACGGCTAAGTATTTCGTTCGCCTGCTCGTATAAAAACTGCGCCTCTGGTAAAGGATTGAGACGCATACCTCGACGAACAAACAACTCAATACCGAGTTCTTGCTCAAGGGTTGCGATTATGGCACTAATAGCAGGCTGGGAACGATGAAGCCGACGCGCCGCTTCCGATACCGATCCGGTGCTAACCACCTCACGAAAGGCTCTTAATTGTTTAAGGTTCAATAGAATTCGACTCAGAACTATAAGATTTTCTTATTATTTTAGCATATTTTCAAATAAGTATTTATAACCTAAATCCGCTAGGATAGGTCCGTCTTATTAGTGTCATGAAAATGTGATTTACAAAATCAGACCTAAGAAGAGATTCAACTCACAATTTTGGAGATCTACAACAATGAATTTAATAAAGAAGGCACTCATCGTGGCGATGAGCAGCGCAATGCTTACAGGCGCCGCCGTCGCTCAGGACATGACATTTTTCCGCATAGGAACAGGTGGAGCGGGCGGCACCTACTTCCCGATAGGTGGCATTATAGCTAATGCTATTTCGAACCCACCAGGATCACGTGCCTGCGATAAAGGCGGTAACTGTGGCGTACCTGGTCTTGTTGCTATGGCTCAATCAACAAATGCATCTGCACATAACGTTAACGCTATTCAAGCGGGGCAAATGGAAGCAGGTCTTTCCGGTGCGGCGACCCTTCACTTCGCATACCACGGCATCGGCAAGTTTGAAGGTAATGCCAAACCTGATTTACGCATAATAGCAAACCTGTATCCAGAAGATCTACATCTGGTATTACCAAAAGGTGGAAGCCTGGATAACCTGGGTGACCTTAAAGGTAAACGTGTCGGCATCGCACAGGCAGGCTCCGGAACCCAAATTGCTGTTGAACTTATTATCGCCGATCACGAGGTAAACAGAGACAACATTGAAGAAGCTGAACTAAACAATTCGCAAAGTGCAGAGCGCTTAGCAGATGGTCAGCTGGATGCATATTTCTATGCAGCAGGTACACCAGTCGCAGCAATGATTCAGTTAGATAACACCAAAGGGATGGAGCTGTACTCATTCACAGATGCTGAAGTCACAATGGCAAATAAGTCTGTGCCGTACTACATCCCATCAAAAATCCCTGCGGGCACCTACCCTGGCGTTACTTATGATGTAAACACTGTGGCAGTGAGTGGCATTATGGTAACTAATGCGAATCAAGATGAAGAGCTGATTTACCAAATCACTAAAGCCATGTGGTCAGATACAGCGCGCAAGCTTCTGGATAACGGTCACTCTAAGGGTAAGGTAATCACTCTTGAAACAGCCCTTGATGGTGTTGCCGGTATTAACGTACCAATGCATCCGGGTGCAGAACGTTTCTATAAAGAAATGGGTATGATGTAATCTAGCAAATAACCTCCGGGTTACTTTATAGCTAGCAGACAAGGCGGTGTCATTATGTCACCGCCTTGTTTTTTGAAAAAAGATAGAGAAAAGTAAATGAACAATCAAGATGCTCTCGACGTCGAAGCACTCGCCGCTATTGAACGCAAATACGACACTTCGCTTAACACACGCGATAACGGCCCAACGCTAGCACGATTTATATACTGGTCATCAGTTGCATTTGCTTTCTATCATTTATGGACGGCCGGTTTTGGAACACCAGTCGATTACGTGCACATGGGTGTACATCTGGCCGGCTTATTTTTATTTATTTTTGTTGGTTTTCCGCTAATAAAAAACCAGGTTTCGTTAAAGTACTCCTCAAAAAGATTTTTGAAACCCGGAAATGTACCACTCTATGACTGGGTGTTTATGCTGCTTGCAATTGCCGCAGCATTGTTTTTATGGGTTAGTTGGCGTGGCATTGATATTCCCGGTTTTGACATTCCGGAACAAATGCTTCGACAAGGTAATCCAACAGGCATCGACGTTTTCTTCGGTTCCGTATTAGTACTAGCTGCACTGGAAATTGCACGTCGAACGATCGGTTATATCTTGCCGATGATCATTCTAATTTTTGTAATATTTGCGCTATTCGGCCCCTATATGCCAGCACAAATATTACAGCACCCAGGGGTTGACTGGCATCAGTTCATAAACAATATGTACTTTCCGTTTGAAGGCATATTTGGCGTTACTCTCTGGGTCGTATCTACGGTTGTTTTTCACTTTGTGTTATTTGGTGTTGTCGCCCAGCGCATGGGGCTCGGACAATTCTTTGTTGATAATGCGATGATCGCAGCCGGTCGTTATACTGGTGGCCCGGCTAAAGTAAGTGTAGTTTCTTCAGCATTCTTCGGCACTATCTCCGGATCATCTATTGCAAATACCGTATCTACTGGATCCCTAACTATACCCAACATGAAACGTATGGGTTATCCGGGGCACTTTGCAGGGGGTGTTGAAGCAGCATCTAGTGCAGGCGGTCAAATTACTCCACCGATAATGGGAGCCGCCAGTTTTCTGATGGCTGAGTATCTGGAGGTTCCTTATACCACCATCGTAATCGCCGCTATTGTCCCTGCGATGATGCATTACATTGGTGTCCTTTCAATTGTTCACTTCACCGCGAAACGGTTGGGTTTAAAGACCTACACAAAGGAAGAACTGCCTAATTTCATCAAAATTTGGAAGCAAGGTTGGTATACCATTATTCCTCTAGTTGCTTTATTAGTCGTTTTGTTTTCTGGCTACTCGCCCAATATGGCCGCTTTTATGGGTATCAGTCTGTGTGTGGTAGTCGGTTTTACCTCATTTCAAAAACCGGCGACCCTTGTAGTTCCATTGGCTCTTATAGGATTTATTCTGTGGAAGGCTTCACCACTTAGTGGAGAAGGTTTTTCACCCACCATGGCCGGAGTACTATGTGCCCTGGTGTTTATAGGACTCATGCACAAAACAGAAAGACAAACGTTCACTTCATTATTCGACAGCTTACACGTTGGCGTTCAATACGCCCTAGCCGTGGGAGCGGCATCTGCCGCGGTTGGTATTGTTGTTGGCGTTATTAATACCACCGGTGTGGGTTTTCGTTTGGGCTTCATGGTCACCAGCGGCGCGGCGGATATGGCAGAAAGCCTGTATCCCGTAATAGGCTGGATTTCTTCGACCGCGTTTTCCCAGGAATCTATCCAGCAATTCTTATCATTAGTGATGATTGCTATCGCCTGTATTTTAATGGGCGCCGGACTACCAACAACAGCACTGTATATAATGCTAGTATCTGTTGCGCAACCAGCACTTACCACCCTCGGTGTGCCACCGCTGGCTACCCATATGTTTGTTCTCTATTACGGTGTAATTTCGGAAATAACACCTCCTGTGTGTGCCTCTGCGTATGCAGCCGCCGGTATTGCGAATGCAAATCCGTTTAGAACCGGAATAAGTGCATTTACTTTAGGAGTGGGAAAATTAATGGTGCCTATGGTATTCGTGTATGCACCAACAATGTTAATTGTACTACCTGAGCATTTTACGCTGGTTTCGTTTTTACATGTTTCAATAACCTGTGCTCTAGGGGTATTTGCAATAGCAACCGCCGTATCCGGTTACTTTCTGGAGAGATTAGGGGGTCTTTGGCGTCTCGGTATGGCAATCGGCGGTTTGCTACTGGTAGCACCTAACGGCTCTAGTGATCTTCTGTCACTACTTTTGATTGGACCAGTGTTGATTCAACAACTTATGCAGCAACGCTCAGCACAGTCAAACTGAAACCAGTCAATCAAAGACAAATGGCGATCGAAAAAACAGTTATTGTTCTAGGCGGAGGGATTGTCGGGATATGCTCTGCACTAGCCCTTATGGAAGGCGGACTCAAGGTTGTTTTAATCGACAAACAAGAACCTGGACAAGGAGCGTCATATGGTAACGCAGGGGTTATTTCACCTTGGTCTGTAGTACCCCAATCAATCCCCGGCTTATGGCGTTATCTACCCGGCTGGTTACTCAATAGTGATGGTCCGATCGCGATACGTCCCGGATATTTACCAACATTACTCCCCTGGGGTATAAAATTTTTAAATCAGGGAACACCAGAGAAAATAAAACGAATTTCCGAAGCTATGTCCACACTAAACCGGTCGAACGTTATGTTATACCGGTCACTCTTAAGAAATACTGGAAACGAGCATCTAATTACGGATAGCTATTATGTCCATGCTTTTCGCCAAGAGCATAAGATAGATGTAAACTCAGCTGATTACCAGTTTCGTAAGGCCAGAGGGGCTGTTATCGAACAAATCGGGCAACAGGAACTAAGAGTACTTGAGCCTTCACTCGCCAAAGATTTTAAGGGAGCTGTGCTAATAAAAGGACAAGCACGAACATTGGCTCCTGGTGAGGTCGGTCGGGTGCTGCTCGGGAAATTTCTTGCATTAGGCGGCACCGTACTCACCGAAAATATACAATCATTAAATCCAAAAGATGGTGGCTGGAAATTAACAACCACATCACAAGTACACCAATCCGATACAGTAGTAATTGCCATGGGAGCATGGTCAGCGAAGCTACTCCAATCCCTTGAGATCAAAGTGCCACTGGAGGCTGAGCGCGGCTATCATATACGGTATCCGGATTCGCAGACTTGTTTAAATCATTCAGTAATGGACGTAGATTTAAAGCTTGTCGCCAGCAGCATGTCCAGCGGACTGAGACTCGCCGGCACTGCCGAGTTTACCGGGCTTGATAGAGCCCCTTCGGAAAAACGGATTTCCAGTCTTATCTCTATCGCAGGAAAAATGATTCCGTCACTAAAGGAGCAAACACCGAAAACCTGGATGGGAACGCGACCGTCTATGCCGGATAGCCTGCCTTGCATTGGAGAAAGTAAAAAACACCCGGGTTTATTTACCGCCTTCGGACATGGTCATTGCGGATTTATGATGGCACCACGGACGGGCGAATTAATAGCAGAATTAGTTCTCGGCAAATCCCCGTCTGTCGATCTGGATTGCTTTAGACCGGAACGCTTCAACAGTTAAACCACTTCCGTTACGGTAGTACTTAATTCATCGCCTGTCATGAGCGTAACCTGTGCAAATGCACCTCGCCCAGACAGTAGTTCTGATTTAATCACTAACAGATTTGGATTGAACATGCATAACGATCTATATAGGTTTTTTCGACACATCATTTATATATTTACCCAGTGGTATTAACTTCATGCTGCCATCGTAAAGTTCAAGCTCAATTTCGCCGTTTAAGGTGATATTCTGTTGCTT
>Ga0213861_10004236_pt1 | contig 11736 bp, 7 predicted proteins | sample PICome_4_FD_160110 | JGI IMG/M metagenome (GOLD analysis project Ga0213861, IMG submission 160110) | Coastal seawater microbial communities near Pivers Island, North Carolina, United States - PICO131 | ecosystem: Environmental > Aquatic > Marine > Coastal | place: USA: North Carolina | collected...
CATAAGCCCTTACCTGTTGAGTTGGACTATCAATAAAGTACATAGTTTTATTATCTTCTGTCCAGGCAATTCCGTTTGATATTGTCAGATTATCAATGTGCTTTTTAAATTTCATTTCTTTTCCAACGCTATAAAGAGATCCAGAATTGGGTTTAAAGCTTTTATTTAGAGCTCCTATCCAAAGGGCTCCCTTATCATCACATTTTCCATCGTTAAACCTGTGAACTATTCCATTGCCATCTAATTTTGATAGCCATTCAAGTTTCTCTGTGATTAAATCAAATGAAGCAATTTTTAAATCTAGTGCTAAAATTAAATTATCATTTTCACCCTCAATGACAAGGGATAACTTATGATTAAATTTCCAATGTTTAGTATTTTTGGTTGTCATGTGGTATTTATATAGAATACCTCCTTCAATATCAACCCAAAAAAAACTCTTACTCCCCTTATGCCAATATGGACTTTCTCCAAGAAAACAGTTGCATTCTAAAATTATTTTTGGCTCCATGTTTTAGGATACTATTTAAATATAAATATGGATTTTCTTACTTCCAATATTCTAAGATCTTTTTATTTACAAAGTTAACGCTCCTCTCAAGTTGATCAAATCCATCAACACCGTCCTCAATACTAATCCAACTATCAAAATCTACTCTTTTGAGTTCTTTAAAAATTAAGTCATAATTATTCATGCCTTTTCCTACTTCTCCATGGCTTAGCATTTTAGCATATCCAACTACACCAGTCTCATTGTCTCTTAAATCATCAATAGTTCCATATTTTAAATATCTATCACTAGCGTGCATGGTTACTATCCTGTCAGATATTTCATATAGTAGATCAAGAGGATCTTCTCCTGCTAAAAAAGCATTACTTGGATCAAAATTCACACCAAAATTTGGGTGGTTGATGCTTTCTACAAGAAGTTTAAAAACATCTTTTTTTTGGGCAAATTCAGGATACTCCCAAAAATCATCCTTATAATGATTTTCCAAAATCAATGTAATTCCATTACTCTTAGCATATGGTAAACATTCATTTATTGAATCTGAAGCAAATTTTATTCCCTCATCTAATGACAAATCTGGCCGTTTTTGACCAGACAGGACTCTGCAATATTTACCTCCTAGAATAGTAATCATATCGATCCATTTCTTTTGTTTCTCAACCTGGTTTATTCTAAATTTTTTGTCCGGATGAGTGAAATCTGGTGAACAGCACATCATAGGTATTTCTTTACCAGTGTCTGCAACCATTTTTTTAAACTCAGGCCATTTTTTTTGGTCTTTCATTTCAATAAAACCAGCATACCATTCTAAACCTGCAACCTCAAGTTTCGAAGCCATTGCTATCCATTCAGAAATTTTCATGGTACCGTCCTTACAAAGTGCTTTCATATAAGCTTTTGGGAATACAGCTAATTTTGGCATATTAATTAAAATTAAAAGTTTAAACTATTTTTGGCTTAATGAGGAATATTAGAAGAATCCTTAGAAATATTTCTTCCAATAACAGGATATTGTTCAATATCTACAACTTGTCCACTAACTGGTCCACTTTCATCTGAAAGCCAATATAATGCTGACGAAGCTATCGCATCTGGAGAAATAATTTTTCCTGAGGGAGCAAAAATATTGGGTAAATCTTCGTACCAATCATCTTTTAAGCCATGTTCTTTTTTACGATCTATTTCTTTTTCAGTTAACACCCAGCCAGGATTGATCTGGTTTACTCTCACTCCATTGTCTCTATGAAGACTATCACCTAAATTTCTTGTCATTGTCATTAGTGCTCCTTTTGACATACTATAGGCCAACAAATTTGGTTCTCCACTCCAAGCGTTAACAGAACCGATATTTAAAACAGCTCCCTTGGATTTTGTCAAATGTGGTAAGGCAGATTTTATTAGAAGAAAAGGGGCCATAGTATTTATTTTAAATACATCCTCTAAAAGTTTATCGTCTGTATTTTTAATATTTGAACTTATAACCAGTGCAGCATTATTTACAATAGCATCAATTTTATTCCAGGTTTTTATAGCTATGGAAACTAAACGATCAGTACACCCTTTAATAGAAAGATCTTCTATGTGAATGACACTATTTTTTTTTCCAAGTTCGTTTTGAAGCTCTAAAGCTAATTCTTGTTCTAAACCATGAATAACTACTTTTGCTCCTTCAGCTACAACTCTTTTAGCAATTGCCTTACCAATTCCCATTGTACTTCCTGTTACTAATATTACTTTGTCTTTGAGTCTCACTTTAAACTGGTTTTAAAACACTCTTTATAATTTTACCAGAGTGCATTTCTTTAAATGCTTTTTCCCAGTCGTTAATTGGCCAAACTCCTCCAATTATAGGTTTAACATCCAAGGTGCCATTAGAAAGAAGTTCAATAACCTTCTCCCATATAGGCCAATTATGACTGAAGCTTCCTTGCAGGCGAATATTTTTTTGTACAATTTTATCCAAAGAAAACCCCAGTGGTTTCGGCCCCCAACCCACTTTAGTAATTTGACCATTAGGGCGAACTAAATCCATTGCAATCAAAAGTGTGTCACTAACACCCGCAGCGTCAACTACAAGATCAACTCCTAGGCCATCTTTCTCTTTTGCCCATTTTGAACCGTCATTTATAATTGTTTTTATATTATAATTGTCAGCCTTTAAAAGTCTATTCTTGTCATTTTCAAGTCCTAAAATGGCAACTTCAGCTCCACAAATTTTAGAAATTACAGCACACAGAATTCCAATTGTACCAGGCCCTATAACTAAAACTCTATCACCAGGTTTAACATTAGAATTCCCTACAATTGCATTGTAAGCAACACAACACGGCTCTGTTAAACAAGCCTCTTCAAATGAAAGACTATCAGGAATATGATGAAGACACCTTGCTGGTGTACTTACATATTTTGTCATTGCACCATTTACTCCATAACCAAAACCTTTCCTTGTTGGGTCAAGATTATATAGACCGATTTTACTCATCGGATTTTGACTGTCAATCACTGCTGCAGTCTCACTTACAACACGGTCTCCAATTTTGAAGCCATTTACATTTTTTCCTAGCTGAACAATAACACCTCCAAATTCATGACCCAGAACAACAGGATAATTTACCTTCCAGCTATGATCTGAAGTCCATTGATGAAGATCTGAACCACATACACCTACATTTTCAACTTGAAGCAGTACATCATTTCCACCAATTTTTGGAAGATTTATTTCTCTTAATTCGACTGAGCCTTTTTCTTCAGAATAGTTTACAACTCCGGGAATTTTATTTGGTAAAGACATTAATTCTTATCTGTTAATACGGTTTGAGAATGTATTGCAATACATATTTTTTTTAGAGATGATTCTAGATTTCCATCTGCAGTTTTAAATGAATCAGCATCGATTACGAGGGGAGCACCAAGGACAACTAAGGGCGCACCATACTGGGGGCATTTTACGGCTTGTTCTAAAGAAAGTCCTCCTACAGCCTGAACGGGAACATCTACTGCCTTTACAATTTCAGATAATTCATCTAATGGACTTGGCATTTCCATTCCAGAGGCTTTTATACCCCTTCTTTCGTCGTAGCCAATATGATGAATTATAAAATCACATCCAAGGTCTTCAAGAAATTTTGCTCCATCAATCATGTTTTCACTTATCATATTGTCTCCCATAACTTTGATTCCAAAGTCTTTTCCAGCTTGAACGACACATTTTATTGTTTCTTTATGAGCTCTAGCCATAACCACAACATGAGTTGCACCTGCTTTTGCCATCATCTCAGCTTCGAGATAACCACCATCCATTGTTTTTAAATCTGCTACAATTGGAGTTTTAGGGAATGATTCTCTAAGTTTTCTAACTCCATGAAGCCCTTCGGCAAGAATTAATGGTGTTCCAGCTTCAAGCCAATCAACACCTGCACGCATTGCCATAGCAGCTGTTTCCAACGCTTCATCAATATTTGTCAGATCAAGAGATATTTGAACTAAAGGCTTCATAGTTATATTTTAAAAATTTTAAAGGGTCCAGACCTTTCTGTATTCTTTGTGAACTAAATCATTGGCCATATCATTATTGTTACTGATTATGAACAAATTTTTCTGGACTAAATACAATTTTGTTGGTTGTCAGATAAAAATTCATTGGCTAATAATTAAAACTACAAAAAATGAAAACATAACAAAAGATAATCTTACTCAGATTGAAACTGAGAACTGCCTTCAGGTTTTTTTCTATGCAGTGTTTTTGCAGTAACTAAAGAAGGTGTTTGTAAAATCAGATTTTATAATTTTAAAACAAAAATAAATTAATGAGTTTAGAACATTTATTTTATTCTGATTTTCCTGTAGGAATTAGATACATGTGTATAGATGGGAAAAAAATTTCTAAGCAGGAATTTTTAGAACTAAAAAAAAGATACTTCAAGAATAAAAAAGCTAGAGTTGAATCTTAAAGAGGTTCTTCAAATCATCTTTGTTGTTTGTTTGGCTATTGTTCTATTTTTATATTTGAAAAAATAGTCTAATGTTTAGAATCTATCTTTTTTTATTATTAATAACCTGCTTTGCATTTGCTCAAAACAGAAAGCAATTAAGAGACTCTATTTTAAAATACAAAACCTCAAATCCAAGTCTAGCTGTTGAATACGGACTTGAATATGATAAGCTTACAGCAAATAGTCAGCCAGATTCAGAAAAGCAAAATACCTTTGCACTTATAGGTGAAATTTTAATCGGAATGGGACTAAATACAAGTGCATTGTATTATTTGAATAGATCCGTCGAGCTTTACGCCGCCATTAAAAAAAGTGAGAAAAATTTCCCAAACATAGATCAACCTCCATGGGTATTACTAAATATTGGAAGTATTTATTTTAATAATGGTGATTATAAAAAAGCAACTGAGAAATATAATTATGCCCTAAACTTGTTTGAAAAAGTTTCTAAACAAAATGCTAAATTTTTAGGTTATAATACTTCTAAATCAAATCTTGGATTAATTAAGGAGGCGCAAGGAAACTACAAAGAGGCTGAAATAATCTATGAAGAAATTTATCAGAGAAGACTTGAAAAAGGGAAGATAGAAGATATCTTGTATTCTATGGCTCAAATTATAGCTAACAAATTAGCTCAAGGTGAAGTGGTGGCAGCCCTTGATAAGTTAAAAGAAGCTCAAAGTATTTTTAAAAAACATGAAGCTAAAGATCCCAATTCTATGATAACAAGAAATTGGGGATATGCTCATTTTGTTTTTGCAGCCTATTATCAATCAATAAAAAAATATGATTCAGCTCTTGTAAGCTTAAGCAAATCTAAAGAAATACTAAAATCATTTCCATCAGAATTACATGCATTAGGAACCCGTTTTGCTGAGTGTTATCTTGGTCTAAACCAACTAGCTAAAGCTGAGCGAGTAGCTAAAGAGAATTTAAAGATCAAAAACTTAAACGATGTTGAGAGAAAGTACAATTTTAAAGTATTAGAAAAAATTTACAAACAGAAAAATCTTAATTCTGAGCTTTTAAAAGTAAAAGATTCACTCATACTAATTTCTTCAGGGTCATCAACTTCTAAACTTTTTAAAACATTAAATACTTTTGAGACACAGATTCAATTAGCCAATACTGCGAGAGAAATAAATGAAAGTAAAATTAAATATAACACTTATCTATATATTTTAATTATTTGTTCTTTGATTTTATTTTTCTCATTGGTCACTATTAGAATTAATTATAATCTCCAAAAAGAAAAAGGGGATAAATTACAAGTTGAAAAGGAATTAATTACTTCTCAATTAGAAGAAAAAAATAGGGAACTTGTAAGTAAAACAAACTTTATTATCCAACGAAATGATTATTTAAAAAAAATAAAGAAGAAAATAGAAGCTCCAAAAAAAGATATTACTTTGAATCGTTTATCTAAGGAGCTTACTATGGTTATTAATTCTGAAAAGACTTATGAGGAATTTGATAAAATGTTTGTTAAGGTTTATCCAGATTTCTATGCCAAGCTAAACGCTCTAGCCCAACTTTCTCAAACAGATTTAAGACTGGCCTCATATATTAAAATGAATCATACAAATAATGAAATTTCTGGTATTTCAGGAATCTCACTTAGAACAGTAGAGAGTCAGCGTTATCGTCTTTCGAAAAAATTAAATCTCTTGGAAAATCAAAATTTGAACTCTTTTATAATGGAAGTATAAATGATTTTAGTTAACGATTAACTACTGTTTAATTACTATTTTCTTGAATTTTACATAAATCATACTGCATTTATACTGCATAAATTTAATAAAATGCCTTTTAAGTAAAATTAATGTCTTTTAATTTAGAACTTATGATAAACTATATTAATTAGAATGTCGGAAACAAAAAACTTTGAATTTAAATTTGCGAAAATTTATCCAAACTTCACAAGAAATTTGGTAGAGGCTTGTGGTGAATTAACTTCTACTGAGATTCGTGTTTGCATGTTGATTAAGATGAATTATTCTAATAAAGAGATTATCAAAAATTTAAATATTTCATCTAGCACACTTGCAAATTCTAGATCCAGTATTAGAAAAAAAATGGGACTCAAAAGAAATAAAAACTTGTCTAATTTTTTATTAATTCTGTGAGATACTTGAAGTTTTTTATAGTGCTATTTTTTACGGGTTTCATAGCTCCTTTTGGGCTGTACTCTCAAGATTTTCAGCTTGCATCAAACAATAAAACTATTACTTGTGATAATGCTAGTAATGGTCAAACGGGTGTCGTTAATGGAAAAACCTACACCAAAGTAAATAGAAATACTCTTGTTTCAATGATCTCGGGTGGGCAAGATGTATCCTGTGTATGTACTTCTGGGATTACTAACATGCAAGGTTTATTTCAAAACAACAATTCATTTAATCAAGATATAAGTTCTTGGGACACATCAGATGTTTCGAACATGCAAGGGCTTTTTCAAAATGCAGGTGCTTTTAATCAAGATATTGGTTATTGGAATGTTTCAAGTATGAACGATCAAAATGGTGTAAATCAATTATTTGACAATGCTGGCAGTTTAAATCAAGATTTATCTTATTGGTGTTTTCCTAATAACCAAAACATTTATAATAACAGACAAAATATTTGGGGTAACAACAATCCGATTAAAAATAATTCTTCATTAAGGCCAAGGTTTAGCGGTAGGAGTCCTGCTTGTAGAAGCCCAAAAGTAGCGGCAGGTTCAAATTCTCCAGCAACTCTTGCCATCACCTCTAATGATTCGGATAATGTAATTACAACGGGTCAGGTAACCCTCACTGCTACTTTCTCCATAAACATGAATGCCTCACCGAAGATTTCAATAGCGGGGGTGGTTACCAATGTTGCTATGACACAAAGCACTACTGCTGCAGTATGGACTTACTACTGGCAAGTACCTTCAAATATTTCTTCGGGGACTACACTTAATGTTACTGCTACTGCAACCGATACCAATAGTTTACCCTACTCTGGAAATGCTTCCCTTACCCTTACTATAAGTCCTACTTTTTACTTGGCATCCAATGGAGTGACTATAAAATGTTCTGGATGTAGTGCAGGAGATACGGGTATGGTAAGCGGTACTGTATATACCGCTGCTGATAATTCTAATATCACATCACTTAGAAACGCTGGGAATTTCAACTTAGCCACTACTCTTGTTACAAATATGAGTAATCTTTTTAGCGGTAATACTTCATTTAATACGGATATCGGTTTTTGGGACACTTCTAACGTCACTACTATGTATCAAATGTTTAAAAGTGCCCGATCATTCAATCAAAATATTGGTAGTTGGGACACCTCTAGTGTTACTAATATGGGTAATATGTTTGCAACCGACCTTTTTAATGATGATTCAGCATTTAATAATGGAGGTAGTAATACTATAAATAACTGGGATACTTCCAACGTCACCACCATGGAATCTATGTTTAGGGGAGCTCGTTATTTTAATCAAAACATAGGTAGCTGGAATACTTCAAGTGTAACAAATATGGCAATGATGTTTGCAGGGGCAAACTTAAGAGCAAATGCATTCAATCAAAACATAAGCTCATGGAATACCTCGAATGTAACTACCATGAATAACATGTTTAATAATGCGAGTTCATTCAATCAAAACATAAGCTCATGGAATACATCAAAAGTAACAAATATGGATAAGATGTTTACTAATGCTCGTGCATTTAATCAAAACATAGGATCTTGGAACACCTCGAATGTAACTAACATGACTGAAATGTTCAAGGATGCCGTTTTATTTAATCAAAATATTGGGGGCTGGGATGTTTCTAAAGTTACAAGTATGGGAGGGATGTTCGAGGATGCAACAGCAGTCAACAATGGGGGTAGTACTACCATAAATAACTGGAATACTTCAAGTGTAGAACAAATGCAAGGGCTTTTTCTAAATGCTAATTCGTTTAACCAACCTGTTGGGAATTGGAATATGTCAAATATAAATGCGAGCCTCAGTAATCCCCTAGAAAACATGTTCAAAGACGCATCTGCATTCAACCAAGATCTTTCTGGATGGTGTGTCTCACAACTTAGTAGTGAGCCTTATGCTTTTAAAACCAATGCTAATGCTACGTGGAGAAATGATGCTTCCAAACAGCCTGAGTGGGGAGTATGTAATTCCAATGTATCAGTAATTTTATCTGATACCGATGCGGATAATCTAATAGCAGCATCAGATACGGTAACTATAACAGCTTTCTTTACCGAGGCAATGACAGCTACTCCAAGGATTAGTATTTCAGGACTAGTGACTAATGTTGCAATGACTAAAATTTCCATAGGAGGAAATAGTTCCGTTGTGACTCAGTTAGGAGCAGATTTTGATGGACAAAGAGTAAATGATAAAAATGGTAGCTCTGTGTCTTTATCTTCTGATGGCTTAACGGTAGCTATAGGATCACCAGAATGGGAAAACACTGGAAGTATTCCTCCTCCATATAGTCAGGGTAGGGTAGCTATTTATAGATGGAATGGATCTGCTTGGACTCAATTAGGGTCTAATATCACGGGTGAAGCAAGAGATGATTATAGCGGTATTTCACTGTCTTTATCTTCTGATGGGTCAAGAGTGGCTATTGGAGCAACAGGAAATGATGGAAACGGATCAAATTCAGGCCATGTTCGTATTTATGATTACAATGGATCTGCATGGGTGCAGGTTGGAGCAGACATTGATGGAGAAGCCGAAAGTGATGGTAGCGGTTCTTCGGTCTCACTTTCTTCTGATGGGTCAAGAGTAGCTATTGGAGCAACAGGAAATGATGGAAATGGATCTGCTTCAGGTCACGTACGTATTTATGATTATAATGGATCTGCATGGGTGCAAGTTGGAGCAGATATTGATGGAGAAGCAGCAGGTGACAAGAGTGGTGGAGCGGTTTCCCTTTCCTCAGATGGAACAAGGGTATCAATTGGAGCAGAAGAAAATGATGGAGCGAATGGATCAAATTCAGGCCATGTTCGTATTTATGATTATAATGGTTCTGCATGGGTGCAAGTTGGAGCAGATATTGATGGAGAAGCAGTAGGTGATCTCAGTGGTAGCTCTGTGTCTTTATCGTCTGATGGGACAAGAATAGCTGTTGGAGCACCCGAAAATGATGGTGCTGCTTCTGATGCTGGTCATGTTCGTGTTTATGATTATAATGGATCTGCATGGGTACAAGTGGGAGCAGATATTGATGGAGAAGCCTATAATAATAACGAAAGGTCCCTGAGTGGTAGCTCTGTGTCTTTATCGTCTGATGGATCAAGAGTAGTGATTGGTGCACCTGGTAATGATGCAGGTAGGACCGCAAACAATGTCTATAACTATGGCCATGTTCGTATTTATGATTATAATGGTTCTGCATGGGTGCAGGTTGGAGCAGATATTGATGGAGAAGCAGCAGGTGATTCAAGCGGTTCTTCGGTCTCGATATCTTCTGATGGCACCAGAATAGCTGTTGGATCAGACTCAAATAGTGGTGCTGCTTCTAATGCTGGTCATGTAAGAGTTTACTCACTTCCTGGAGAAGTCTATAAGTACACTTGGGATGTAGATAGTGGTAGCACCCCTTCAAGCGGAACTTATTATGCTACCGTTGCTGGTACTGCAAGCGCCACAGGAGGAGCTTATTCAGGAACAGAAAGCCTCACCTTTACTTTAGATACTTCTGCACCAACGGTTACTTTAACTGATACCGACGCAGATAACTTAGTGTCTAACTCTCAGGTAGTCACCATTACCGCCATCTTTTCAGAAACTATGGCCGCTACTCCTACAATCTCCATCACAGGAATTGTCACTAATGTAATTATGACCCAGACCTCGGGCACTACTTCTTATACTTATACTTGGGATACTTCTTCAGGCACCCTTACTACAGGCAATTATGCTGCTACAGTAAGTGGTACAGACTCCATCGGAAACCCTTATGTAGCAGGAACACAAAGTATCACCTTCACAGTAGATACTTCTACTCCTACAGTAAGCATTACTACAAATGATCCTGACAATACCATTAAACCTGGAGATAATATAACGGTAACCGTAACCTTTAATGAGGCGATGGCTTCAGGTCCAAGAATAACCATAGGTTCTGCAGTAAATAATGCAGCTCTTACGGCAACAAATAGTACTACATGGACTTATGCTTGGAGTACTTCAGGAGTCTCAGCTGGAAGTTATACAGTAACTGTTACAGGAACTGATCTCGCTGGAAACACTTACGCAGGGTCAGACAGTATAGAGATCACGATAGATAGTACAGCGCCTACAGTAACGCTTTCTGATACAGATGTAGATAACCTATTAGCGGCCTCTGATACAGTAACCATTACCGCCTTTTTTAACGAAGGAATGACAGCTACACCAACGATTTCGATATCGGGGACTTCTATATCAGGAGAGAATATGGTAAGTGATGGTTCAGGATCAGTAATTACCTCCGGATTGTTAATGCATTTCCCATTCGATGGAAATGCAAATGAAATTATTAATTCAACTTCTGTTAACTCTAGAAATCCTCAATATGGGCAGGACAGGAATGGAAAAGCTAATAAAGCATATTATTTTCCTGGAAATAACACTTCCTACATAAGCGGTAATATGCCAGAATTGTTGGATGACGACTACACATATTCAGTTTGGATAAAACCTGATCAACCAGGCCGTGTGAATAAAGAATGGGTTTTTGCGTTTGGTGAAAATAATACTGCTCAACATTTAGGAATTGTGGAGGGAAATCTTAGATTTGGTACGTGGGGCAACGCCGGCTTTAGTGCTGGGAATAGCTTTTTTGATAGAGGTTGGATACATGTCTTGGTTACGTTTGAAAAATCAGCAAATCAGCACATTATATATATTGATGGTGTTAATGTTGCTAATGGCACAAGAGCTTCGAACTTCACTACAACTAATTTCGTAATTGGAACTCAAGTGGCTCCTTATCAAAGCGAGTTATTTAAAGGCTTTATAGATGATCTTTATGTATGGAAAAGAAAATTAACGGCAGACGAAATATCTAAAGTATATTCTAATACTAATCAATTTGGTTATGCCTGGGATGTAGACAGTGGTGGAGCCCCTTCAGATGGTACTTATAGAGCAACAGTTGCAGGAGCTGATAAGGCAGGTAATGCCTACTCAGGTACAGACAGTATTACCTTTACTGTAGATGCTTCAGCACCTACAGTAACTTTAACTGATAC
>Ga0213861_10004237_pt1 | contig 11735 bp, 16 predicted proteins | sample PICome_4_FD_160110 | JGI IMG/M metagenome (GOLD analysis project Ga0213861, IMG submission 160110) | Coastal seawater microbial communities near Pivers Island, North Carolina, United States - PICO131 | ecosystem: Environmental > Aquatic > Marine > Coastal | place: USA: North Carolina...
CTTAAAGATTGTGTACCAATAATTGTACTTGAGTAAGGTTGTTCTTGTGGATCTAGTTGATCCGATATACCAGTAACTATCCAGTGCACGTTATAAACTACATCTGTGTATTCACCTTCTGTTGGGTAAACATCTACTGTTTTACAATTCCATTCGTAAGTTGTTTCCATTTTTGTTTAGTTTATATTTATTTTATTATGTTATACGTATTCTCAATACGCCAGAATTATGATATAATCCTCCAACAGGTATTCCGCCCGCAGCTGCTGCTGTGTCATTAGCAAAATTAAAGTTTACAATTGTTGGAAATATAACTCTTGGTATCTGCGGAACTGTTCCGCCGCCACCGCCGGTTATACCGCCCTCTGTTATCAATAATGCATTTGCGTTTGTTGTTGTGGAGCTACCTACTGAAACTGCAAATTTTGTCTCTCCAAGCCCGTTGTTTCGGTCTATTGTTGGATATGATGTAGGGTCATTTCTATAACCCAAAGTCATAGTTTGATTTACTGCAATTAAATCTCCACCAATATTAAAATCATTTCGGTGTGCAGTTGCTGAACCACCTAAATTTGATATACTATAACCGATAGAAAATGAATTTTGTTCAGTGTGCCTTAAATCGTTGTCGTGCCCTATAACAAAGCTTAATCCACCATTAGGAGGATTTGTACTGCCGTCGTCTGTTAAAAGTAAATTGTCTGAACCAAAAACTATTGAGTTATTAAATCCTGCCGCACCACCTGTGTAATCATCTCCTATTTGGTTATTTTGACCAATTATATGAGAGTTGTTTGAATATCGTAATACATTGTTGTTACCAACGTTTATAGAGTTGTCTGACTGTTTTGTTTCATTATTAAGACCAAATGAAACAGATCTGTCTGAATCAGATATAATTTGATTACCACTACCTACAGTTAAACAATGATCTGATCCTGATACAATATCATTATTACCAGCACCAACAACTAATGAAGAGTCGTCAACTTGCACGCCGCCAGGGTTAGGTGATATAACTAATCCTGCTCTAACATAAGCTTTTTGTTTTACATCTAAAGCTAATGCTCCTGCTGATAATCCAATTCCTACATCAATTTTTGCACCTATCACAACGTTACCAGAAGAATCAATTACAAATCTATCATTAGAACCAATAGCGCCAGACCCACCTGTAATTTTAAATTTATTGCCATCACTGTTATCTACGCCTAATGAAAATGCGCTAGTATTATTTAGTTGAAAATTAATCTGGGAGTCACCGGTACCGGTATTGTTTAAACTAAGCCTCGCTTGTGCACCGCTGTCGGTTACTTGAATCTGGCCAGCGACTGTTAATTTTTCATTTGGACTAGTTGTCCCGATACCAAGTCTTTGATTAGCGTGATCTATATATAATGGGGTTGGTACGTCATTTACACGGCCAGCACCAAAGACCTCTATGGTTCCGTTGGTTGCGTCGTCTCTAATTACTACACCTACTTTTTGAATATATTTTACACCTGTTGGTTTTGTAGTTGTAAGACCTCCAGGTGTGTCATCAACAAATACTTCGTCGCCTACGGAAAACGCAGATGTATTTATACCCGATACTTTACCAAACATAATAGCATCACCTTCGTCTTTTGCGCCGCCCGCTGGGTCTAAGCCGTCGTTAAGTATACCTAGCGCTGGCATTGTGTTTGTGCCATTGTTATCAGCAAGCGCTACTTCAATTAAGTTACCGCTAGGCGGGGTCGCGGATACAGCTTCGCACACGACTTGCCCTTTTGACATAGGTGATCCAGTAGAGTTTTTAACTCTTAATATAACAGACTTTGCTTTATCCGCTTCGCCCGCAATAATATCACCTTGGTCTATAAAGCTTAATTCGCCTGCTCCATTTGTTTTTATTATCTGATCTGCCGTGCCATCTGCGTTTGGCAGTGTATACGAATCGTTTACTGTTATATTATTTAAAAAGCGACTTGGCATATATTAAATTTTATTATATTTTAACTTATACACTCATATTGTTAATCAATACTCTTATCGAGTTAGCCACTGGAGCAGTGTTAAACGTTATATCAACATTGCCGCTAGCGCCTCTCTCAACGTCAGCTATAACTGTTTCCCCCGTGGAAGTGTCAATTAATTGTATCATAAATGCACTAGAATTGCTGCCGAGGAAGTGATTTTTGTTTGGTGCTATTGCGCCGGAATTTTGAAGCGTAATAGTAGTAGCAGAACCGTTGCCTATAAGTACGTTTGCTTTGCCTGAAGCTAAAACAGCGGATAACTCTATATGTCTGTTTGCGCTCGCTGCATCTCCTTCATATACAGGAATCATTACAGAAGACGTATCTAAAGGCGCAAAATCTACGTAAGGTAAGCTCGCAATATCAAGACCAACCTCTACAGATCCAGTAGCCGCGCTTAAATTAATTCCAAGTAGATCATCTGTTGTGGATGCTGCTATAGATACGACACCTTCGTCAGATTGCACTATTGACCAATCCGAAGCGACAGAATTATCTGCCCCCGCAGCGCTAACCCCTATAATAGAATCTCCAATATCTAAAGTGTCTCCAGAACAGTAGAAAGAACCTCCCGCTGTAGCAACTAAGTAGTAATCACCAGTGGCAACCGCAACTCTAGTTCCAGCACCGCCAGGGCAATTGTATAAATATGACCCAGAATTTACTCCAGAAATTATTAAACCAGTATCAGCTCTAAATGTACCTTTAAATGTTAGCCCGCCAGATACTAAACTATCAACGTAAGCTTTAGAAGCTGCGTCTGTAGCTGCTACGGGAGTTGTGGGTATTGTAACTTGACCAGCAAAGCTATGTTGGCCAGTGCCATTAACTGTTAATTCGCCTGCAATTATAGGATCGTCAACTAAGAACACTTCAGTGGTTGTGCCTGCGGCATTAGTGCTAAATTGAATATTTGTACTGTCTTGGAATGTTAGTGTAGTTGGCGCGCCAGTCGACGGTGTAAGAACTAATTGTACTTCAGGGTTGTTTTCATCAAATGATATATCATAAGTTGTATTATCATTAGCATCTGTCCACGGTACGTTAACCACAAGGTGATCAGTATCATCAGTCTCAACTTGATACAATCTGTTTGTAGTAGTGGTTATAGATTGCGGCGCTTGTGTTGTTTGGCTATCCGCTACATTTACTGAAAATTGAGTCCCTGCTAGTGTTAAACCAACATCAGCTGTGTATGTGGTATTAGTGTCTGGGAACGTGTAAGTAACCAAATATGGATCACCTATTGTGCCTGTTCCAGTTAATACAGCGCCAGCTGTACCAGGAGTTGAGTTGGCAACAAATTTAACAACCTGATTAGTTGTTACGTCATCGGTTTGAGATCCGTCAGTGATTTGCCATTGGCCATAATTTGTATCTGCTCCAACGGCAATCCACGTAGAGCCATTATATACTCTTAATTCGTCATCAGCAGTATTCCAATAGGTTTGACCAATTGAAGGTGCTGGGGATGTTGGATTTGCTGCTAATGGGTGTATAGAAGCGAATTGTAATTCATTTGTATTAAGATTAATGTTACCATCTACATCTAATCCGACTAAGTATTTAATATCTGCCATTGTTATTAGTTTAAGTATGCTTTGCCGGAAAATGCGGCATTAAAAGTTATTGTTAAGTTGTTGTTATCTATATAAGTTACTTTTCCTATTACCTCTTCATTTGAAAATGGAGCTGAAACCGTGACTGAAGGTTTTTTATCTAGGTTATGTGCTATTTCCCAGTATGTGCTTGCGCTGTCTTGCTTGTACTCTAAAAATTTATCACCAGCATTGCTAAACTCACTTATAATGTAATGCTTTTCTTTATTTATAAATCCATTACTTTCTTTCATGAAGAAAGAAAACTTATAAAACCCTGGTGAAAAATTGCTATCCAGCCCCACGAGCTTGCAGGTTACAAAATTGTTTATTTTGCCCATTTCCGCTATAATAAGTTCTTTTCCTAAAAAAGTTTTTATGTAATCCGCAATAACTATATCGCCGCTGTTTTTAGTGCTAACTATTAAATCGAACAAGTCTGTCATAGGCAGCCCGTGACCCCCGCCGTTTTCTAAGCTAATCGTGCCAGCCTCCCTGCCTTCTGTTATATCGTCCTGAAATTTAAAAATAACCTGATCGGCAACAGCAACAAGGTTCCGCTCGTTAAACAAAGCCATTACTTCTCTTAAAGAATAATTCTTTGTTCTCTGAGCTTCCCCGATTCCGTTGTCTGTACCTATAACCTTGTCATTAATTTCAGGCTTCGCATCAAGTGCATAGGTGCTTATTCTTGCCATATATTAAAATGAAAATACTGTTGCGTTAGATCCCGGAACCGCATATACATCCAGTTCGACATATTTGCCATCCCCAGATACAAAGCTATTAGCTCCATCTTTAACTTCTATTTGGTTTGTACGCGCGGCATTTTCTGTAAAGATCCTCATCTGGCATGCATCACTGTGCACGAACGCTTGGTAATCCTTCACATCGCCAGGAGCACAATTTGCTCCGGAGGGATTTTGAAAACCAAGTCCAATAACCATAAAGTTTATTTTACCACTTGTTATTGTAGAGGCTATAGTTGCAGCAGTAGCGCTATCCATTCTATATATACCCGCTGTAGAGTTGTTAGCAGCACTATAGTTTGCATATTGAAGAGCAGGGATATATGAATAATTGTTTTGTCCCGTACCTGACTGACCAGGTAAATTAACAAGGTTATTAGCTTTATCCCATATTGCTCCAGCGTTAGTTTCATCTATATCCGCAGCGTCAAGTTGCCAACCCAGATTCCCTGTTCTATCCCACCAAGTCGTAGTGTTAGGAGCGGTAGTACATTGACCAGCAACTGCTGCTGGGGTTGATATATATTCATATGGAGGATTCCACGACCTAGATGCAAAAAACTGACTAGTATTAGGCGCAGATTGATGTTGGCGGGGTAGGCCGTTGTTGTTTGCTACATCATATCTTCTTAGTAGGAAAGAATGGTAAATGCCCGCGGTATCGTAACCCCACGCTATAAGCGCAAATCCACCGTCATTACAACTATGACCTGATGGAGATATTGATGGCGATATATTAGTAATATTTCCGCTCGCAAGAGGGGCTTTTAATATATCTTCCACCTCTAGTGTCCATATAAGTGAACCAGTGCTTCCTGTATTTCCAAACGCAGAATCAAGAGTTGCTGCATCAAATTCTATTGTTAGCCCTGGATCTATATTGTTAGAAGTAGGTAATAATGGGCCATTAGCGAGTTCACATGTGTAATAAAACTCTAATGGAGCCGCACCAGTTATTTTTTGAATTGTAAATGTAGCGGACGGATATAGTGCAGCTAATGTGCCTCCGCTTGGTGAAACACCGGACGCTGTTCCCGTTTGGTTTATCGTATAGCCATTGTATGTGTCTGTACTTAAGTTTTCCATTTTCTTGCCGTCCCATATGTTATCATATGTAACACCTGGATATATCCAGTCTCCACCCACTGTATTAGGAATGCTCCCAGAATAATCTAATAATATTTCTGTTTTAGTTAGCGTATCAAATGCAGCTCCAATTTCTAATATATAAGGTGTTCCAATATTTCCGCCGGCATCTTCTATTTCTAATTTTATTCTAGTTAAGCCCGAGGCAATGTTTGATGATTCTAGCGTAAATCTATAATCTACAGATACGCCACTTACGTCATCTTTAGCAAAAGCCCAATTAGCGGGTAAGCCAGCAACCCATGCTCCAGCTACATCATAGAAGGTAGTAATAGTTACATCTGCAGCGGCATGGTCAGGATCACAGTAGTGGCCTTCCCACACATAGCTTCCGCCAGCTACCCCCGTGTATAAAGGAGCAACATCATCTGCCCCGCAGTTATTACCTAATCCATTTGATACTTTAAATGCAGGAAATTCTACAACTTCATTTATTGTAAAACTCACGGTCCCTACTTGTGAATAACAACCGCCATCAAATACTTGCCACTGAAAGCTATCGCTGCCAAAATAATTAGAGTTTGGTGTGTAAGTATAATTACCATTAGCGGCATTTAAAGAAACAGTTCCACTGTCCGGCTGACTGGCTATACTCCATTGTAAAGCTAGTGGTCCGTCTCCATCGGTTGCAGGTAATCCACCTGAGAAAACTTGGTCTTCATTTATTGTATGAGATACAGAAGGGCTTGTTATAACTGGGCAATCGTTTAATGCTTGAATTTCACAGCAAGCATCCCACCATATTGTAGCAACGCCTCCCTCTTCTCTTACTATATAGTGGAATTTAACAGCTGTTCCTGTAACCCACTTTCCATTGTTTTGATTATTTGGTATATATGTTCTTGTGCCGCTGCCGGACCAAGTAGTTCTTACTCTGTTTATGTTACCACTGTTAATTGATGTAAAATCTAAAAAGTCTGCTGGAATATCCGCAGAGTTCGCTACAAACACAAAATAGCCCTCTTCTCCAGTCTTTAAGTTAGCTGGTCGTATTTCTCTTTTTGCTGGGGGTATAACACCGAAAGGTATTTCCATGTACCCATTATACTTGTCTACAATCCAGTTTTGGTTACCGGTTGAGTAATCTACAGTGTCCCACCCTAATTCAGGTGAAATTGTAAGTGCACTTCTATATTTTACAATGCTAGTATTTGCATCAATAACAAGCACTTTATCTTGAGCGTCATCTTGAGCTGTTCCATCTAGCTTCACGTTTCCAGATCCAATAGCAACTTGGTTAGCCTGATTTGCTAAAGCGTTTTTACCTAATGCTAAAGCTCCAGATCCATCCGCCACAGCGTCATAACCAATTGCTGCTGCCGCGAAACCTTTGGACGCGGATTGAAATCCAATAGCAACTGTAGCCTGTTGATCGCTTCTGTCGGGGTTTGCTGTTTCAATTGCAAAAGCTTGGCTTAGATTAACTGATATTGGAGTCGCAAGAGTTATTGCCCATGGTAATAAATTTGTTGGGTATTGCACACTTAAAATTTCTACTTTAGCCGCAGCGTCGTCGCCAACATTTGCAACTAGGAAATCTCCAGGGTTTATAGTACCGCTAATTAATGTTAATTCTAGCACTGTTGCGTCTGTGTAGTCCGCATTCCACGTACCAAATCCATCGTTACCCGCCCCTACATTGTATCCAGCGGTAAACGAGCCGTGTCCCCCAGACACACCTCTGTGTCCAGAAGCAAATGAATCATTACCCAATGCAATAGATCTAAAGTTTAATGCAGCAGAGCCCTCGCCACCGGCGAAATTTTTGTTTCCAAGTGCAATATCTGTAATATTAGCAACCTTTGAACCCTCGCTAGCTAAACCACCTTTAAAATATATTTCTGTGGCAGGTGTGGTGTTATCACCATTTTGATAAACTAAAGAATCGCCAATTGTTCCGCTATCTGGCGTCCATAATGGCAAATAATGTAGTGTTCCTTGTCCTATAACATATCCATTACCACATTCTGGACCCCATTGCACATATCCGTTCTCATCTGACATCAATATTTGGTTGGCAACGCCTAAATTATCGTTTTTGTCCGATACTTTTCCTCTTATTCTTAGTGTAGAGGGTATAATAGTGGTATTGTCTACAGTTGTTCCAAGCACAGTGTTACCTACAACGCTAAAGTTACCATCAGTAGTTATGATAGTACCAGGTACGCCATTAGAAGGCGAACTGTCTTGATGCATTATAGAGTCTGTTATCCTTGTTCCATTGCTATTGAATACTGGGATGTGAAAATCCGTAGCATCTGGGTTAACAAATACGTCAATAACATACTCGGCAACACCTAAAAGGGTGAAATTCTTTGTTATGTTATAATCGTTACCGTCTGACCCTATCAGTCTGTCTAAGTCCGATATATTAGGATCGTCTTCGTAAGTTATTATTCTTGCCATTTAGTTGTTTTTTGTTGCGTTAGCTATATTGTGTAGTTTTTACCTGATTCTTTCTTTGTGCCCTCACCATCGTTGCCTCGGTTTTGACTAGGTGCTTCCCAACGCTTATCTTTGTGGTCCCAATCCTTATTTTTAGCTCCAGATGGGTCTTTTCTGCGTTGTCTTTGTGAGTGTGCTTTTTTCTTTCTCCTCTCAGGGGTCATTGCATATGCTTTGTCCCTAGCTGCTTTAGCTCTTCGGGCTGCGGGAGATAAATTTTGTACCATACTTTGTATGATTACGCTGTTTTCTGGTTTATTAAAAGCGACAATAGCCTCTTATTATTATATATAACTACCTAATGTCATAAAAAAAATATTGTAAAAAAAATTTTGTTATATATATAGAAGTTAAGTGTTGCAACCATACATTCTATGTAGACCCCATATTCACAAACTCGTTTTGTTTGACCAGCCCCCATACAGTTCTACGTTTCAGGATCAGGGTTACAGCGTTCCATGTATAGCATTACCTCATCACGGTCAGCTGACTGCTAGATTCTGTACAAACATTCCAGCTTTCCTGGCTGCAGCACACAGGATCAGGATCACGCACCCATATACACGTATAATATGTATAGCATTTACATACCTAACACGGATAGTATACGATAATATATATGAATAACAACTTAGAAATCATGCGATATATAATTAACAACGAATCACTACAAATAAAAGATCAACACGATATGATCGATGTAGTAACTAATTCAATCTACGGTACACAGTATAAGTATCTGGATTTAACAGAGCAGATAATCGTATGGCAACAGATGATAGATCATAACTTATCTACACACTAAATACGAACTAATAACGATAATATAAACGTAAATAAATAATAACTATGCGAAAATTCAATCACAAAGTCATACTAAAGTATGCTGGCCATGTACTGGTCATCGGAACAACTGGGTTCATCCTATCAGCATGTGTCAGCTTAATCGTACACTTAATCCAGAACGGAGCGCCAACGTCATTCGGAATCTACGGATAAACGATTCCTTAAACCTTTTAAACTTATAACTATGTCTCACATGAATACAACCTTATTAAAGATCTCATACAGAAAGTATAACAAATGCTACAGCAAGCTAACGTCTGAGCAAAGATCAATAGTCCTAGATATATACTATGACTTCTATTAAACTTACAAACTCAATACGAAGAGTAAACGATAATATAAATGTAACAAATAAATAATAAAATTATGAATAAATCTAAATTAAACGAAACAATTTCAAAACTATCAAAAGAAGAGTTAAACGAAATCTTCCCACCAATCGAACGTAAAAACTTCGTAGTCCGAAAGTCTTGGTATGGACGTAATCAAATCATCACCTTTGTAAATAACAAAAACCAAAAGATTACTTACAACCACGATGAGGTTCTTAAAGTAATGTTACCTAAACTAAACATTATGCCTTGTTGGATTAAAAGAGGTTATTGGTCTCAATCTACCGATATGCCTTCAAGTGTTCGAACTAATGTAATTGAAAGAATTGAACTAGACGAAGTAAAGTAATCTAGTTCAAACCTAAGGGTGACTATCCGAACCCGGCTTGGGGCAGCCGAACTGGATATTATACTGGCGCGTTGAGATGTGTATCATCACCAGTCTAAATAACGTTGAACAGATCAAAACCCTGAAATTATGGTGCACTCAGTAATCTGGTGTGTATAGCAACCACCTATAACATTGTTAACGATCGGTAAATAGTGCGACATTAGCTTCTTATTATATATAATTAACACCCTATTGTCACACTTTTTGGGTAAATAATTTAATTATGCACTTAGAGGTGTAGTGTAATACCTATCAAACCATTTTAACTAACAAACAAAGTATATACTTTTTACAAAGTCAATACGAGGTGTATTCGATAATATATATGAATTTAAAAAATAACTACTATGCAATTTATATTAACTTGTGAAAACGGAAAACAAATCGATATGAGTAGCGATATTTTACGCCAAATGCAAGGTGAAATCACTCGCAACGAAGTTCAAGAAAGAATTAAATTTTATCAAACTACTAACACTAAATAAACTATGCGAACTATTAAACTCACCGAAAACGATTGTACCTTTGTACACTATGTATTAAAATACTACGCTAACCACACTGATAATCTGGATAGCGACGACAAACAAGAAATATACGAAGTAGCAAATAAATTTAAATAATATTAATATGACTAAAGAAACTTTAATACAGAGTATTTGGGGGTATTGTAAACACACCCATAACGACCAAGACTACAAAGATTTGCAAGAATTTTCAGTAGACGAATTAAAAGAAATATTAAACAACTTAAAAGACCAATAATACTATGCAAACTACAAAATTCGCTTGGAATGAAGATACCATTGATTACTATGTTAACTTTGAAGAAACAAATGGTTGGGCAAATACGGCTATGAGGATATATGAGTATGTAGCGGACGAGTGTGAGTGGGAAGATGAAACCGATATGAGAGCGGTATACTTAGACCTACTCGAACAAGTAGAAGCGGAAATAAACAAACAAATAGGAATAAATTTATAGCAATGATGACAATGAAAGAAGCGTGTGAGTACGTTAAAAACTCTCGAGTTGAGAAAGCTAAGAAGCATAGACTTGAAGTGACTAAAGGCAACTATTGCTCCGGTTTAACTGAAAAAGAATACAACCGAATGTACATTAAAGGCAAAGGAGCTGGAAGTAAAGGTAGAACATATTCTCATACTAAACTATGGGTAGCTCAAGGCAAGTCAGAACGTATTCACACCTTCTATCATAAGAAGTGGGATTTACAAAACTAATACGAATAGGTATCGATAATATAATTGAATAAAATAAATAATTTACTATGCAAAATACAATTAAATTTACCACAAACAAAAAAATTAAACTCAACGGAGTTACTTACAAACCTTATACTGTCGGCAATTTGCCACCTTCATTCGGTTTCAAATACGATGAAAATAAAGACAAAGACGGAATATACCAATGGTTTAACTATAAAGGCTTAACTTATGTTGAAGAAAAGAAAGGATTCTGGGATGCTTTTGCATAGGAGCATACCCTACCACTATAAAGAGTGGACGACTTACAACGGTAAGCTAGCTACTGGTTACGGGTGCGAACACTTTAACTTTGCACCTCATTACATTAGCTACTTGCCGGCACGGTCGGAAGAAGAAATGAAAGCTCGTATTGACGACTTAATCGACAATCACGACAAATATGTAGAACGACGTAAACTTCATGATGCCGGATGTGAAGCATATTACGCAAGTAAAAAAGCCGGCGATTATACAGGAGATTAAATCATGAGTGATACAATAAAAAAATGGCACGAAATGCACGATAATGACGAACAAATACAATATCATCAAACGGAGCAAGCGGATTATGACGGCAAACAAATGTACGTATTTGTATTTGACTATGACGAAAACAATAAAGTATTTCGTTATGATATAAGTAATCTTAAAAATGACAGTGAAATTGTAGAAGCATTCCTAAAGGGAGCGGGTCATAAACTTAAAAACTGCGATTGGATGGTAACTAAACATAAAGATTTTGTAAATGGGAACTAATAAAATAAAACAAACCGAATTTAATAACTTTGTTGACCACTTATACGATAAAGTATTTCAAGAAACCGCTGACTACTTAAGTGATTGTGTTGGTACAAGTTTTTGGGCTGAAGAGCTACACGAAACACACGGAATAATAATGTATAATGCAATTAAAGAACTAGCTAAATCAATGAATATAAAATGAG
>Ga0213861_10004238_pt1 | contig 11735 bp, 10 predicted proteins | sample PICome_4_FD_160110 | JGI IMG/M metagenome (GOLD analysis project Ga0213861, IMG submission 160110) | Coastal seawater microbial communities near Pivers Island, North Carolina, United States - PICO131 | ecosystem: Environmental > Aquatic > Marine > Coastal | place: USA: North Carolina...
TCATCATATTAATTTGATTGCAAATCTCCTCTTCTGAATGAGTTTGTGCCAACTTTTGCACCCGCAACAACACAGACTCCGCAGCATACAATTCAATCATAATATCCGCCACATTCATCATGATTTCTTGCTCATCACGAAGGTTTATTTTGCCGTCCATCTGATATTTCACCGCTGCCCCAGCAACGATTAAAGCCACTTTTTTAAAGTTTTTAATCGCCTTTTGCTCTGCTGCAAAATCTCCCTCGACCGTTTCAAAACTTGGCATTGATGCCAATTCCTTTTGAACTGCCCAAGCAGCCTCCGTGATATTAATCGCTCCTTTCATCGCACGACGAAGCAGCATATTCACCATCAACATTCTATTGATTTCATTCGTCCCTTCGTAAATGCGATTGATACGCGCATCACGATAAGCACTTGCTGCTCGATATTCCTCAGAAAAGCCATTTCCACCGTGAATCTGTACCGATTCATCAACGACAAAATCCAAAGTTTCGGAACCCAATACCTTTAATAATCCGCACTCAATAGCGTACTCTTCAGCGGATTCTAAAAGTGCATCGGAGTAGGATTTTCCTTGTTCTTTGAGCGTTCTCCGCATCTCTTGCATCAAAGACGAGACACGATATACCGTACTTTCTAAGGTATAAGTCTTGATAGCTTGTTCTGCTAATTTGTGTTGAATTGCACCGAAACTTGCGATAGGTTGTTTGAATTGAACGCGTTCATTAGCATATCGAACGGCAGTATCAATTGAATCTTTCATTCCTCCTACACACAAAGCCGCAAGTTTGAACCGACCGACATTCAATACATTAAAGGCTATTAAATGTCCTTTGCCGATTTCTCCCAAGATATTAGAAGCAGGGACTTTTACATTTTCAAAAAAGACCTGACGCGTTGAAGAGCCTTTTATACCCATCTTATCCTCTTCCGCTCCAAGCGTAATGCCTTCCGTTTTGGCATCGACAATAAAACCTGTGAACTTATCGCCATCGACCTTTGCAAATACAATCAATACATCGGCAAACCCTGCATTTGAAATCCACATTTTTTGTCCGTTGATAATGTAGTGTTGACCATCGTCGGTCAAGTCCGCACGAGTTTTACCAGACAATGCATCAGAACCAGCACTCGGTTCGGTCAGGCAGTAAGACGCTTTTAATTCGCCACTACCTAATCTTGGTAAATACTTTTGTTTTTGCTCTTCGGTGCCGTAGTACAAAATTGGCAACATACCAATCCCCGTATGAGCCGCAAATGACGTTGTAAATGAACCGCCTGCACCGCCCAAACCACATAAGATAACCGTGTTTGTATTGTTGTCCATTTGCATTCCGCCATACACTTCTGGAATATGCGAGGATAACAATCCCAACTCTGCCGCCTTGTTTAGTAAAGGAATTTGATTGTCGATTTTTGGTTCTACCGTTTGCACTTCATTTTTTACGAAATCTAAGCACATTTCTTGAACCATCTGCTGCTCTTCGGTCATGTCTTCAGGCATGAAGACCTCTGTAGGATTTGTTTCTTTTATTAAAAATTCACCGCCTTTTAGTACGGTTGATGCTGTCATTACTTCTGTCATTGCTATTAATTTTTTACGATTAGTTTATCTATTATTTTGCTTTGCTTATGTCGTCTTTTGTGGCTTATGAGCCGATATTTCAACACGCACTCAGATACAAATGTTTGTTATTTACATTTAATTTCCAATAAAAATACCGCATAAAACTATCGTATAAATTTTAGTTTTGTTTTTGGCGATTTTTTAAACTAATCGCTTTTCATTAGTTTAAAAAAGTGGCTTTTAAAAGGTATCGAGCGTTCATGCACACCTTAGTTTGCCCTTATTATGAGACTGAATGACTTGCTTTTTTGTGGAGGTTTTGTTTAATCATGCGATTTATACAGAATGAATAAAAATCGTATTTTTGCGATTCATTGTTAAAATATAGAGGGGTATTCCTCAGACTTATTATTATAAAAATGGCAACACCAAAAACGGTCGCATTTCATACATTAGGTTGTAAGTTGAATTATTCGGAAACTTCATCAATAGCGAGGTTATTTGAAGAGCATGGATACGGTGTATTGAAGTTCAACGAAGGGGCAGATATCTACGTGATTAACACTTGTTCGGTAACAGATTTTGCAGATAAGAAATGTCGTAAAGTTGTGCGTCAAGCATTGAAGCATTCCCCTGATGCATTCGTGATTGTGATTGGCTGCTATGCACAATTAAAGCCTGAAGAGATTTCCAATATCCCTGGTGTAGATTTGGTGTTGGGAGCTGCACAAAAATTCAGAATCTTAGACTTCATTGATGATTTGTCAAAAGCACCTGGCAAGGGATTGGTCTTCGCTGGAGAAGTAAAGGAAGCGAATAACTTTGTCAATGCTTTCTCCTTTGGCGACCGCACTCGGTCTTTCTTGAAAGTACAAGATGGCTGCGATTATAAATGTTCGTTCTGTACGATTCCTTTGGCAAGGGGCAAAAGCCGCAGTGATACGGTCGAGAGTGTCATTGAGAATGCTTATAAAATTGCAGAGATGGGCGTGAAGGAAATCGTGCTAACAGGCGTAAATCTCGGTGATTTCGGAAACGGAACGGAGGTCATCGAAGGTACAAAACCGAAAAAAGCCGCTATGTTTATTGACTTAATTCGAGAACTGGATAAGGTCGAGGGCATTGAGCGATTTCGGATTTCTTCTATCGAACCGAATCTATTGACAGATGAAGTGATTGAATTTGTGGCGAACTCCAAGCGGTTTGTGCCGCATTTTCATATTCCCCTGCAATCAGGTAATAATAAACAATTGAAAGATATGCGTCGTCGGTACAAGCGAGAATTGTACGCCAGCCGAGTCGAAAAAATCCGTGAGTTGATGCCGCATTGTTGTATCGGAGTCGATGTCATTGTCGGCTTTCCGAATGAGACGGATGAGGACTTTTTAGAGACCTATCGATTCATCAATGAGTTAGATGTAACTTATCTGCATGTGTTCACCTACTCAGAACGTGAAAACACTTTGGCTGCCGAAATGTCAAACCCTGTTCCGATGAACATCCGTCGAGACCGCAACGAAATGCTGCGGATTTTATCCGAAAAAAAGAAACGTCATTTTTATGAGCAATTCATAGGACAAACTCGAACGGTCCTCTTTGAAAACTCAAAAGAACCAGGTCTGATGTCTGGTTTTACGGATAATTATTTAAAAATCACGACGGCATACAATCCGCTTATGATTAATGAAATGTCTGATGTTGAGCTGCTCCGCTTGACCGAGAATACGGAGATAGAAGTCGCTTTGGTAGATGATTTTGAAATTGCTCATTAGTATTTCACTCCTTTTTAGATTGGTATTAGATAACCTATTGCTATGATTACAACTTTTGAATTTGGTACGCCTGCCTACGATGAATCGATTCGGTTACGAGATGATATTTTGCGAAAGCCATTAAATATGGTTTTCTATGCCGAAGATTTAGCGAAAGAATTTGACCAAGTTCATATCGGTTACTATGATGAAAACGGTGTGATGACAGGCTGTATGGTGCTGCAAGATTATGGAAATAAGCAAGCAAAAATGCGACAGGTTGCTGTTGCTGCAAGTCAGCAAGGGAAAGGGATTGGTAAAAAAATGGTCGCATTTTTCGAGCAATATGCTCGGCAAAAAGGCTTCGAAAAGGTCGTCCTACACGCACGAGAAGTCGCTTGTTCGTTTTATGATAAATTAGGATACGAGCGAGTAGGCGAACCGTTCGAAGAGGTCAATATTCCGCATTATAAAATGGAAAAAGCCTTATAACATAAGGTAACTTACCCTATCAATTCCTCAAGTTGCGATTGCAAACGCTGAATCAGAAGTGTTGTAATTCTTCGATTGATTTCGTCTTTGTTTTGATGGTAATAGGCTAATTCCGAAATAGAAAAATGCCCAATTGTCGCTCCAAGAAGTATATTTTTTAGGGTAATATCGGTTTTCATCGCATTGGAAATAAATAAATTCTGGTCAGAAATATCCATCCCTCCAAACGTATTTTTCTTTTTTCGAAAACGCTTTTCTATAAAATTCCTAAAAACATCAAGGATGATTGGGTTTTGAAATTTCAAAATCGGTCGCAGGGTATTATTTTGAAATTGTTCCATTTCGGTAGTCGCTGCGACCAAATCTAAGACAGGTCTAATATCAAGGAGGTGCTGCGTTCTGTTATTCTTCATTGAATGTGTAAATTTTGTCGGAATGAAACAACGATAATTCTTAAAGGTTGGCTTGAGTATTATGAAGTTGTTTGATAAGGTCAGCGGACTTCAACCTTACACTTTACCCTGTCAAAGTTTTTCTGACATTCTCCAACCTTGGGAAAGCTTCCTAACTGGAGAATTTGCCATTATTAGATATAAAAAAACTGTCTTGAAGGTGTTTGTAATTAAATCTGAGGGAAAATTTTATCGTTGCTGCATTAAAAATTGTTGAAAATCTTGCTTAGAACCGCTAAATACATTCAAATCGACTTTTCCGTTGATGCCATCTATCTGACCCCTATCTGTATATTGCCAAAAATCCCATTGCTTACCATCCGACAACCTCGGTCTCGGATACGTTGTATATGCCGCGATCCAGACAATATAATCATCAAAATTTCCAGCTATATATTTCCGATACCAATCCTTATTAACATAAATAATAGGTTTCACACCGTAGTGACTTTCGATGATATTCAGCCAATTTCGAACACCTTTAATAATGATTGCTTTTGATCGATTATCTGATTTTTCCAAATCCAAAACAGGCGGAAGGTCGCCAGGGCTAAGCTGCACGGTGCGTATAAAATGAGCCGCTTGAATATGTGAATACACCGAAGGGCGATAGAAGTGATAGGCACCTCGAGCGATATTTTGCTCTTTGGCTGACTGCCAATTATAGGTGAACATTGGGTCACGAAAATGCTTACCCTCGGTCGCTTTCATAAATACAAAATCTATAGATTCCGCTTTTACATTATTCCAATTGATATACTTCTGATGATGAGAAACATCAATGCCATGTACTTCAAAGTCTGTCATATGAACGGTCATACGACCTCGAAGCAAAACACCAAAAAAGATTGCAGCTAATATCAAGAGCATTGAAGCAATCAAAAATATAGCAGTTTTTCTTTCTCGATTCATCTTATTTCATTTTATCATTGATATTGTCAACTGCAAAAGTATAGCGAAAAGACGAGGCTCTTTTATGCCGTTATAGATTCAGAAAATTAATAAAATTGGCAATCATATTTTGTGTCGTTTCTCTGTCTTCAAACATTCCCATATGACCGACAGATTCTAATATTTGCACTTTTGTACTATTCGCCAAAGGACACATTTTCAGGCTTAATTCATAAGGCACCGCCTCGTCCTGTTTGCCAATTATCAATAGCACAGGTACAGTAGATTTTTCCAAAATAGCGGCTCGATTAGGTCGATTTATCATAGCTTCGAGGCCATTTGTAATACCCTTTTCAGGATAATGAGTGGCCTGATGAATCATTTTGGTTATAAGTTCGGGATGAGATTGACGAAAGTCGTCAGAGAATAAATTGGGAATCATCTGCCTCAAAAAAGGCGTGCTTCCATGCTTTTGTATAAATGCTATCGTCTTTCTTCTGTTATCTTTCTTTTCTTCTGAGTCTGCAAAAGGATGCGAATGAAACAAACAAAAGCCCGATAAGTATTCAGAAAAATATTCAGCGAAAGCCAGTACCGTATAACCGCCCATCGAGTGACCTATCATGATACAATTCGTGATTTTTAAATCGTCCAGTACGTATTTTATTGCTTTCGCAAAATGATAGATAGTAGCTTCGTCTTGCACCTCGGATTGACCAAAACCTGGTAAGTCAATCGTGATTATTTGGTACGTTTCTACAAAAGGTCGAATAAATGAGTTCCACATCGTGCTGTCTTCACAGAAGCCATGAACGAAAACTAACGGAAAACCTTCGCCTTGTGATTCGTAGAATAATTGTTTTTGATACGTTGGAAACGTTTGCTTTTCCAATTCTGTATTTTATAATTGTTTTATTAATTTATATTTTGATTTAAATCGAATACGCTACACCAAGACCAATTCCGATATTATAAAATCTATTTTCAAAATAAGTGGTTGTTGGTAATAAAAGTACATTAGCAGAGGCAAATGCTTGAATATTAATTTGAGGTGAAACGTTATATTGAAATCCGATGTCTGTTTTGGGTGAAAAATTAATCTGTCGAGTGCTGTAACCAACTTCGATTATGGGTACACCAACTTCTTTTTCTATACCATTTTCTGAATAAGTATGTTTGGCGTATTCGCCTTGACCGAGTGTTTTATTAATCATTCCTCCTAAAGCGATATAAGGCGAAAATCGTTTGTCATTTCTAAAGTTATATTGTAATTGTATCGGAATATTTAAAAAACGCCAAGTCACTTCACTCTTAACATCTGCATAGAAAAAGTTAAGGTTACCATTATCCCAAAACAAAATACTTAATTCACGTTCGGGTACTAAATTCCCCATTTCTTGATACATCAAACCTGTTTTTACACTCCAATTTGGAAGAAAACGATAGTCAATATCAATCCCCGTAGAATAAGCTGATTTTGATTCAATGCCTGAACATGACCAGCCATTACAATATAAACCTTCTGACTTTTGGACAAGATTACTTTTGTCTATTCTAAAATAAGGCATTACCGAAATCTGACCATTGGCGAAAGCCGAAATCAATAGAAAAAATGAACACACAATTAAGTTTTTCATAGTTTAATTTTTTTAAAAAGTATTTGAATGAATCAATCACCCAAATAACGAGATAAAAATTAAGAATTACTTAAAATCTGTAATCGACAACTTCTCCGTACAAAATTCATAATCATGTTCGACATTTGAAGCAACGATAACCAAACGATTTTTGATAAATTGTTCGATTAACGACTGATACCAGGCGACACCTTCGGCATCGAGGTTCGTTGTCGGTTCGTCTAATAGCAGAAAATTCGTGTCAGAACAAATCGCTAAAACCAGTTTTAGGCGTTGTTTCATACCAGAAGAGAAGAATTTAATCTCTTTGTGTTTTGATTTAGAAAAGTTGAGTAAATCAATGACGGATTCTGTGTTAAGATTGTTTTGAAATTGTTTGAATCGTTGATGAAAATCAAGCATTTCAGTAAGGGTATATTCTTCGATTAACTCGATATAGGGAGCAGCGTAACTGAGTTGCAAGTAGGTTTTGTCCTTATCGAGTGTTTGGTCACTTTCTAAAAACTCAATTTTACCTTTTGAAGGTGTCGAGTAACCTGAGAGCACTTTTAGTAAAGTGGATTTTCCAGAGCCATTTGGCCCTAAAATAGCGTAGGCAGTATTAGCTTTAAATTCATAATCTATTCCCCGAAAAATCCACTCAAACTTATATCTTTTACCAAGTTGTTTCAACTTTATGTCCATTCAACATTTTCCCTTTAATAATCCCTCTTGATGATGATTTGATGAAATCTACGATAATCTGAGCATGCGGTAGATGAATCATTTTTTTCTCGATGTACTCAACTGCCTGAGAGGTATTCAAGCCATTTGAAAATATAACTTTATATACTTCTTGAATAGCTTGAGTTTCTTCCATACTAAATTGACGACGACGCAAACCGACGACATTTACACCAGAGAAATAAATAGGGTCACGAACAGCTTTGACGAAAGGCGGAACATCCTTTGTCACCAAACTTCCACCTCGAACGAATGCGTGATCACCAATTTTCGTAAATTGATGTACCGCAGCATAACCACCTAAAATAGCATATTCACCTATCTCAACATGACCAGCCAACCCTGCAAAAGCCGCCAAGACACTGTGTTGACCAATGATACAATCATGTGCCACGTGTGTATAGGACATCAATAATACATGATCATGAATGACAGTTTTCTTTCTTGCTTTTGTACCTCGCTTTACGGTTGAATACTCTCGGATAGTAACGTGATTACCTATTTCGAGTGTTGAGTATTCGCCTTCAAATTTTAAATCTTGTGGTTCAGCCCCCAAAACTGCACCTGGAAAAATCTTACAACTATGTCCGATTCTCGTACCAGGCATAATTGTTACATTAGGCCCAATCCAAGTATTATCACCGATTTCTACATCTTCGTAGATAGTGACGAACGGATCAATTGTTATGTTATTTCCAAGTTTTACATCAGGATGAATTTGAGATAAATGTGATATTTTACTCATCGTGCTTTTACAATTTGTGCAGTCAGTTCGCCCTCAGAAACCAAATTTTCACCCACATAGGCAGTACCTTTCATGTGAACAATTCCTCGCCTTATAGGAGCTAACAATTCTAATTTAAAAATTACAGTATCTCCAGGAACAACCTTTCTTTTGAACTTAACCTTATCAATCTTCAGGAAGTAAGTGTCCCATTTGTGAGGTTCTTCGACCATTGATAAAGCTAAAATTCCCCCAGTTTGTGCCATCGCTTCGAGTTGTAAAACACCTGGCATTACAGGATTATTAGGAAAGTGCCCTTGAAAAAAGTTTTCGTTAAAGGTGATGTTTTTTACCCCAACAACGTGTGTTTCACTCAACTCTGTGATTTTATCCACTAATAAGAATGGATAGCGATGCGGCAACATTCCCGCAATCTGCATTGTATCATAGACTACAGGAGCATTTACATCATAAATGGGTACACCTTGTAGTTTTCTTTGCTTGTTGTATAATGCTTTTAAATGTTTTGCTAAAGCGGTATTTGCAGTATGACCAGGTTTAGTAGCGATAATTTTCCCCTTAATTCGCTTACCTACCAAAGCTAAATCACCGACAACATCTAATAGCTTATGCTTTGCAGGTTCATTGTCAAAACGTAGTACTGTTGTATTTAGAATACCTTTATTAACATCAATATCTGTTTTGCCAGTCTTTTCTACCAAACGACTTTTAACAGCATCACTTATTTCTCCATCAACGATAACGATTGCATTGTCCAAGTCGCCGCCTTTGATTAGGTCATTTTCAAGTAATTGTTCGACTTCATGTAAAAATGCAAAAGTTCGAGCCGCACCGATTGTTGCTTCAAAGTCAGTAATAGAATCGAGCTGTGCGTATTGCTGACCAACCGTTGCAGAGTTAAAATCAATCAATGTTGTGATAGAATAATCATCAGCAGGAGATAAAACATACTCGGCACCTGTCGCTTCGTCTTTAAATGAAAAAGCAGATTCAATAATTAAGTAGTCGTTATCTTGCTCTAAAGGTTCAATACCCACATTATTTATAGCGTCTATAAAAGGTTTTGCACTACCGTCCATGATAGGAATTTCTCCGCCATTCACTTCAATTAAAGCGTTATCGACTCCTGTTCCAACAAAAGCCGCAAGGAGGTGCTCAACAGTACTAATTGTAATATCTTTCTTTCCAATTGTTGTGCTGCGATTCGTAGCCACTACATTATCTGATATTGCAGGAATAACAGGAGCGTTCTCGATGTCTGTCCTTTTGAATTTCAAGCCATGATTTGCTGCGGCAGGTTGAATTGTAATGCTAACAGCCTTTCCTGTGTGTAGTCCAATGCCTTCTAGATGAATACTTTCTTTGATTGTGTTTTGCTTCATTTGGATATCCAACTTTACTGGTAGTATGATTATACTTCACCAAGGCGTACTTTAATGTAAAGCTACCTTAGTTAATAATTCAGTTAATAATATTTAATTGATTTGTCGATTTTTATAGTGTTGCCTTGCTTTTGCCGTGGATAATTAACAATCAGAGCATTAATTAATTATCACAAAAAACGCAAAGATACATTATTTTTTTGTTCGTCATTATTCTACACTATCCTCAGACAATTCTCTAATAATTCTTTCCAATGCCCTCAAACGTTTTTCCATTCGAGGTAGGCTACGGAATACAATGTGCGAACGAACATACTCATTATAATTGAAAGCAGGAGAGCCATAAAGAGCCGTATCAGGTGCTTTGATGCTTCCCGCAATTCCGCTTTGTGCCTGTATCTTTGTTCTATCTGCTACCGACAAATGCCCCGCAATACCAACCTGTCCGCCTATCATACAACTCTTACCAATCTTCACACTTCCCGCAACACCTGTCTGTGCAGCGATTACGGTATTTTCATCGATTTCGACGTTATGAGCAATCTGTATGAGGTTGTCTAATTTCACACCATCTTTAATGACTGTCGAACCCATTGTTGCCCGATCAATTACTGTATTTGCTCCAATCTCCACATCGTTTCCAATAACAACATTACCAATTTGCGGTACTTTCTGATATGTACCATCTGCTTGAGGAGCATACCCAAACCCATCACTTCCTATGACGGTATTCGGATAAATAACGCAGTTATCACCAATGACACAATCGTGCATTATTTTCACCCCTGTGTATAACTCCACATTGTTTCCTATAATGACATTATCTCCAACAAAAACCTGCTCATGTAGCACACAATCGCTTCCAATCTTTGCTCCAGCCCTTACAATACTGAATAATCCTATCGTTGTGTTTTCTCCGATTGTTGCGGTCTCGTCTATTCCTGTTGTTATGTCTTGATTTTTATTGATGGATTTGGGCTTTTGCTTCTGGAATTCTGAGAACTTTTGCAATAGTATAGCGACACTTTGCCTTACATCATCGACTCTAATCAGTGTAGCAGAGATAGGCTGTTGTGCTTCAAAACTCTTTTCAACTAATATTACAGATGCTTCCGTGGTGTAGGCGTAATTTTCATATTTGGGATTAGCGAGAAAGCAAATTGCACCAACTTTACCTTCTTCAATTTTTGCAGGATGCGTGACAGGGACGTCAGGGTTTCCTTCAATTGTACCATTGAGTATTTGGCAAATAGCGTTAGCTGTGTATTTCATATTGTGAGGATATTTCTTGTAATTCTAAGGTACTCAATACTAAAGTCACAAACTATATTTTACTGAATCTTTATTAAAAATAATTGCTCAAGAAATAAATCTGCCTTTAGTATATTTAATATGTTCCTGAAGAGATTTTAAATGACAATTTCGATTTTATTAATGAACTTTGCGACAGGAACCGCCAAATGAAATAGTATGTTAAATAATTGTGACCAAAATACAACCTAATCTTTTAGAATTACCTATATCCCATGGCTAATTTTGAAAAAAAGTAAAAAGCCTTATTTCTTCTCACGCTAATTATAAATCGAAATATATGAATGCAAAGAACTATCCTATTGAAGCTATTTATCGTTGATACTTTAACTTGATAATTCATTTAAATTCAATTATTAAAACCTACACATCATAGATATGCGCATAATAATAGTAAGCTGCTTAATCATCTCCACAGTATTGATGAGTTGCGATGAGCCTGCAACAAATGCTCAAGCAGAACAAACAGAGGCACAAGTACAGCAGGAAAGTACTACAACAGTTGAGGATAACACAGCGACCGAAGAAGTCGAGGATGCAACAACTACTGATTCTATCCCTCAAAATGAGATTACATCAAATATAGCTCGCCCAGTTCTATCTTTTGAAAGCAAATCATTTGACTATGGAACCGTAGCACAAGGCGATAAAGTGACGCATACTTTTCGCTTCACGAATGAGGGGGATGCCGAGTTAATCATCAAAAAAGCATCAGCGAGTTGCGGTTGTACGATGCCTTCTTATCCATTCGTACCTATCAAACCTGGCGAGTCAGGTG
>Ga0213861_10004239_pt1 | contig 11735 bp, 12 predicted proteins | sample PICome_4_FD_160110 | JGI IMG/M metagenome (GOLD analysis project Ga0213861, IMG submission 160110) | Coastal seawater microbial communities near Pivers Island, North Carolina, United States - PICO131 | ecosystem: Environmental > Aquatic > Marine > Coastal | place: USA: North Carolina...
GGGGAATGGGGGGCAATGGCGGATATTATGGGCGGTGCGGGGCTGGCTTGGTATCAATGGAAAAAGCACGGGCGCTGTGCCGGGCTTTCGGCGCAGGATTATTTCGCAACGGCACGGCGGGCGTTTGATTCGGTGAAAGAGCCGGATGTGTTTGCCAAGGTTAGCAAAACGTTAGAGGTGCCTGCCGCCGTGGTTGAGGAAGCGTTTTTGGCGGCCAATCCGGGGTTGGGCAAGGATATGATCACCGTGACCTGCCGCGCCGGGATGATCCAAGAGGTGCGCGTTTGTTTGACCAAGGATTTGAAGCCGCGCCAATGTGGGACCGATACGATCCGCGATTGTACGATGAGCGATGCGGTTTTAGGCGCGGTTCGGTAAGGACCGCGCCTGTTGCAGGTGGAGGTGGAGGTGGAGGTGCCTCCGGCGGAGGTATTTTTGCCAAGATGAAAGCGGTTAGTCCGAGATTCTGAGAACAATTTTACCGATATGATCCGGTGTTTCGATCCGCCAATGCGCGGCCGGGGCTTGGTCCAAGGGGTATTCGCTGTCGATCATCGGTTTAACGGCGCCGCTGGCGATCATCGGCCAGACGTGCTGTTCGACTTGTTGCGCGATGCGGGTTTTGGCGAGATCGGATTGTGGGCGCAGGGTAGAGCCGGTGATGGTGAGGCGACGCACCATGAGTTCGGCAAAGTTGAGTTCAACCTTGGGGCCGGTAAGGAAAGCGATTTGCACAAGGAGGCCATCATCGGCCAAGGTTTTGATGTTACGCGGTAAATAGCTGCCGCCGACCATATCCAGAATAAGGTCTGCGCCGCCGTGGGGTTTCATTTCCGCGACGAAATCTTGGGTGGTGTAGTTAAAGGCAGCTTCGGCCCCCAGATCGGTGCAGACGGCGCATTTTTTATCGGAGCCAGCGGTGGTGAATACACGAGCACCAAGGGCGCGGGCGATTTGTATGGCCGTGGTGCCGATGCCCGAGGTGCCACCGTGGACGAGGAAACGCTCACCCGCCTTGAGGCCGCCGCGCATGACCATGTTGGACCAGACGGTAAAGCAGGTTTCGGGCAGGCAGGCGGCGTCACGCATCGACATGCCTTTTGGGATGGGCAAAGCATGGTCGGCGGCGGTGAGGGCGTATTCGGCGTAGCCACCACCGGGCAAAAGCGCGCAAACCGCGTCGCCCACGGCCCAGCGGGTGACGCCCGGACCGATGGCCGCGACATGGCCGGAACACTCCAGCCCCGGAAGGGGTGAGGCATTGGCGGGCGGGTTATAAGCACCAGCGCGCTGCAACGCATCGGGGCGGTTCACGCCGGCAAAAGCCACGCGGATCAGGATTTGGCCATGTTTTGGCACAGGGACGGGAACCGAGACAGGCACCAGCACATCGGGGGGGCCGGGCTGGCTGATCTCTATCGCGCGCATAGCGTGGGGGACGGTCATAAATGCCTCATGTTTTCGGGTCTTTGAATGCAGTTAACGGGAATGCCATTATGGGCGGAGCTTGCCGGGCAGGTCATCCGGCATTTTTGGCTTGTTTGGCATCTTGAACTTTTCCATGGCGTTTATCGCACCCGAGAATGGCCCCGAACGCAAGGCCCGCGTCACCGGGTTATCGCGCAGACCTGCCTTCAGCTTTTCAATCTGCATTACATCCGCGATGCGGCGGTCCAGAAAATCCCATGTGGCGCTATGGTTGGGGCTGTCATCGCCCAGCCAGAACAACACGGTGGAGGCGTAGACGCCCGACAAGGTGGCGCGCTTGGAGTACCAGTTGAAATCGGTAGATGTATCGCCCAGCGCCTTCCAGATAGCATCAGCGGTACCCCAGATCGCCTTTGCGCCTTCGGTTGCGTTTTGCGGCAGGGAAAACAGGGTGGTGCCGCGGCGCACCAGCTCTTTATCATCAATCAGTTCCAACCGGCTGCGCACTGCAAAAGCCACGCGGTCGGAATAGCGCATGCTGGCCAAATCGGCGTTGGCCAGTCGCGCCGCCATCGCCTCATCCCCGTTGCGATGAAACTCAAAAGCCAGATCCAGACCTGCGCGCGGGTACAAAGCGCGGGCCAGCCCGATCGCCACGCCCGAATCAGCCACAGCCTCACGAAAGGTCGCATCGGTCCAGCCATCAAAGGGGACATGCGGCAAGGCAGCCTGCAAAATCGCCTGTTTAGACTGGTCCACGCCGGTATCATTGGGGTTCGTGGTGGTTTGTGCCGTTGTCATGGTCGCCTCCGGTGTTCGCAATGGTAGACAAGCCTACCCCCCTTTGTTATAGGGCGATTGCCTGCACATCCGTGCAAATTTAACTTAGAAAGGTGGTGAAAACCACATGCAGGTCAGCGTCCGCGACAATAACGTCGAACAAGCCCTTCGGGCCTTGAAGAAAAAGCTCCAGCGCGAAGGCGTGTTCCGCGAAATGAAGCTCAAGCAACATTTCGAGAAGCCCTCCGTCAAAAAAGCCCGTGAGCAAGCTGAAGCCATCCGGCGTGCGCGCAAGCTCGCGCGCAAGAAGCTACAGCGTGAAGGCGGTCTTTAAGTAAGATCGACGTATAGCGAACACTGGTGGGGGCGACCCCACTAAAAGGTTAACCCCCTTGCGCGAGCTTGGGGGTTTTTCTTTTGGTATTGGATGGCAAGGCCGCTAAGTTGGTGCCATTCTGTGACCCGGAGTACCTGTCATGCAAAGCCTGTATCTTGCGCAATATGATGCGTTTATCCGCTGGCATCAGGTCGGGCATGTCGGCCCAAAGGTGGTATATCTGCCGGGGCTAAGCCTGCCCGCCGCCGGGTGTTTTGTGCTGCTGGCCAGCCATCCGGCTTTGGATGGAACAACTGCGATCTTGCTGGATTACCTTGGTTCGGGGGTCAGCGATACAGCGACCGGTTTTGACTATTCCTTGGCGGCGCATGCGGACAGTGTGGCGGCGGTGATCGACCATCTGGAGTGTGGGCCTTGCCCGATCATGGGCTATTCGATGGGCGGCACTGTTGCGATTGAACTGGCGCTGCGCAGGCCTGATTTGGTGTCGCGCCTAATCGTGGCAGAGGGCAATTTGTTTCCCGGTGGTGGCACGGCGTCGCGGCGGATTGCCGGGATGACAATGGCGGAATTCATAGAACATGACTTGCCCGCAACAGTGGCGCATCTGCGCACGGCGGCAGTGGCGGGTGATGAGAGGGCAGGCTTTATCGCTGCATCGTGGGCCATGGCCTGCCCGCGCGGTATTTATGAAAATGCCAAGATGCTGGTGACGATTGCCCCAGATCTTGCGGATAGGTTCTTTGATATGCCTTTGCCGCGCCATTTCTTTATCGGAGAGAAGACGCTTGCCGAGCCCCCCTCGCCCGACCGGCCCGAGATTGCGAAGCTGGAAGGGCATGGGATTGGGACTGCGGTTATTGCAGGCGTGGGGCATGAGTTGATGCGAGGCAATGCGGCAGGGTTTGCCGCAGCTTTGGCCGCCAGCCTGAAGTAGAAAGTTGCGCTTAGCGGTTTGTTTTTTGATAGGCTTGAGGCCAAGGCCGTGCCAAAAAGGAACCTGATGCAGATGACGTGGCAGTTTTGGGGCGCTGAAACTGGGGGATGCCGCGCGGGTCGCCCCGATTGACAAGCTGAGTGTGGTGCTGGTCGCCACCTTTGCGGCCGTGTTTTTGGGTGAGCATCTGAGCCTGCCAAACTGGTTGTGCGTGGCGTTGATTGCGGGCGGGGCCGTGTTGGTGGCGTGGCGATAAAGGCACCGGGTGGCATTGGCTGCGGGTTTCCATTGTTTTGGGGCCGTTTCTGTGCAAAACCCCGTCACCTTAGATAAACCAAAAAGGGCCAATCCATGTCCGCCAGTATGATGTCGACCGTTATCAAGCCGATCCACCGTGAAGGCTGGCGTTTCATTCCGATTTTTGGGGTGGTGGCGCTGGTGTTGTTTTTCGTCTGGCAACCGCTGGGCTGGGTTGGCCTTGGGCTGACAGTGTGGTGCTATTATTTCTTTCGCGACCCGCAGCGTGTGACGCCAACCCGTGACGGGTTGATTATCAGCCCGGCGGATGGGGTGATCTCACTGTTGGAACCTGCGGTGCCGCCAAGCGAGTTGGGCCTTGGCCCCGATCCGATGATGCGGGTATCGGTGTTCATGAACGTGCTTAACTGTCATGTGAACCGCTTGCCGATTGCAGGCCAGGTGACCAAAATCGCCTATCGCCCCGGCAAGTTTTTGAACGCAAGTCTGGATAAGGCGAGCGAGGATAACGAGCGCAATGCGCTGGTGGTGCGGATGGAAGACGGGCGCGATTTGGCGGTGGTGCAGATTGCAGGGCTCGTAGCGCGGCGGATTGTGTGCGAGGTGCCGGAAGGCGCGCGTTTGCAAACTGGTGAGCGGTTTGGCATGATCAGATTCGGATCGCGGTTGGATGTATATTTGCCCGAAGGCGTTGAGCCGCTCGTCTGTTTGGGCCAAACGATGGTGGCGGGTGAAACGGTGCTGGCAGACATCACATCGACCGAAAAACCACGCATGGGACGGACGCGATGAACGAGCAGCCACGGCGCAAACGCGACAGTATGTCTTTGATCCTGATGTTGCCGAATATGGTGACAATACTTGGGTTGTGCGCCGGGCTGACGTCTATTCGGTTTGTGCTGGTGGGGCGGTATGATATTGCTGCGGCCTTGATCATTTTCGCGGCCTTGATTGACGGGTTGGACGGGTTGTTGGCGCGGCGGTTGAATGCCGCAAGCGATATTGGCGGCGAGTTAGACAGCCTGTCGGACTTTTTGTGCTTTGGCGTGGCACCAGGCATTTTGGTGTTTCAATTCGCGCTGGCCCGCGATTTTGCGACGGGTTGGATGTTTGTGCTGATTTATGTGTGTTGTGCCTGCCTGCGCTTGGCGCGGTTCAACGTATCACGGGATGAGCCGCCGCCGGTGGGTAAACCGCATTTTGTGGGGGTACCTGCGCCGGGTGGGGCGATGTTGGCGCTATTGCCAGTGTTTTTGACCCAGCAAGGTATTGTAGACGCGCGCGATTTTCCGGTGGTGTTTGGTGTGTGGACGCTGATCGTGGCGTGGTTGATGGTTAGCAAGGTGCCGACGCTTTCGTCCAAAGCGGTGCGTGTGAAACGGGAATGGCAGTTGGTGGTCCTACTGGCGGGTGCTGTGATTGTCGGGCTGATGGTCACGCGGTTTTGGCTGCTGCTGGTGATTTTGGATCTGGCCTATGCAGCGGTGATTGCCATGGCGGTGGTGCAGTATTTCCGCAAGCCGCGGGCGGTTTAGACGGCAGGGTTAAACCGCCATTGCGGTGGTTTTGACCACGGTGCGCAACGAAAAGCTGGATTGCATTTGCGCGACACCGGGCAGACGCGACAGGTATTGACGGTGAATGCGGGCAAAATCTTCGGTGTCTTGGGCGATGATTTTCAGCAGGTAGTCGGCGGACCCTGCCATCAGGTGGCATTCCAAAATATCCGGCACCCGCGCGACCTCTCGCTCAAAACGGTCAAGCAGGTCATCGGCTTGGCCTTGCAAGGTGATTTCAACGAAAACGGTGGTGGGCCGCCCCATACGGCGCGCATCAAGCAAGGCGACATAGCCTGCGATATAGCCTTCCTCCTCTAGCCGTTGCACGCGACGGTGGCAGGCTGAGGGCGACAGGTTGATCCGCTCGGACAGCTCGGCGTTGGTCACCCTGCCCTCTTTTTGCAACACGTTCAGGATTCGGCGGTCTGTTGCGTCAAGGTCGGACATGGCGGTGCTTTCTTTCATTGAAAAGCCTGTTTGACCGCATAATATACTAATATTTCAACTGAACGCCACTCAGAATTCAAAGCAATTGCGCCAAGTTCGCGCGATAGTTTTACCAGACCATGGGAGGTTTATATGAAAATCGGTTGTCCAAAAGAGATTAAGCCACAGGAATTTCGTGTTGGCATGACGCCCAATGCCGCAAATGAGGCGGTGGCGCATGGCCATAGCGTTTTGATTGAGACAGGGGCCGGGGTTGGTGCCGGGTTCACCGATGCCGATTACATTGCGGCAGGAGCAAAGATTGCGGCGAGTGCGGCGGATGTTTTCGCGCAGTCTGAGATGGTTGTGAAGGTCAAGGAACCGCAGCCTGTAGAACGCGCGATGCTGCGCGAAGGGCAAGTTTTGTTCACCTATTTGCACCTTGCGCCAGATCCGGCCCAAACCCACGATTTGCTGAAATCAGGCGTCACCGCAATTGCTTATGAAACCGTGACCGATGACCGGGGCGGCTTGCCCTTGCTGGCGCCGATGTCCGAAGTGGCGGGGCGTTTGGCACCGCAGGTCGGGGCGTGGACGCTGCAAAAGGCCAATGGCGGGCGCGGAGTGTTGCTGGGCGGTGTGCCGGGCGTTGGACCGGGCCGTGTTTTGGTGATTGGCGGCGGCGTTGTTGGCACGCATGCGGCAAAAATTGCGGCAGGCATGGGCGCGGATGTGACCGTGCTCGACCGATCCTTGGCGCGGCTGCGCTATCTGGATGATGTGTTCGGCGGTACGTTCAAGAATGCCTATGCCAGTGCAGGCAACACGATTGAACTGGCCCGCGCGGCGGATTTGATCATCGGTGCGGTTCTGGTGCCGGGGGCAGCGGCGCCCAAGCTGATTTCGCGCGCGCAATTGGCAGAATTGAAGCCGGGTGCGGCGCTTGTGGACGTGGCGATTGACCAAGGCGGCTGTTTTGAAACGTCGAAAGCTACCACCCATCAAGACCCGATTTATGACGTTGATGGCATCATGCATTATTGCGTAGCCAACATGCCGGGCGCGGTGGCGCGCACGTCAACCATCGCTTTGGGCAATGCGACAATGCCGTTTATGCTGGCGCTTGCAGACAAAGGTTGGAAAAAGGCCTGCGCGGATGACAAGCACCTGCTGGCAGGGCTGAACACCCACGCGGGGCACTTGACCTATGCCGCGGTGGGTGAGGCTTTGGGCCTGCCTGTGATGGCGGCGGCGGATGCGCTCAAACTTTAACGACATGAGAAAGGCCCCGCAGAGTGATCTGCGGGGCCTTTTATAAGGACTGCGGCCCTTACTCTACGATATCGCAGATTACTTTTTCAGTGCGGCCAGAATGTCGGCCAACAGTTCAACTTCGGTTGGGCCAGCAGGTGCTGCTGGTGCTGCTTCTTCTTTCTTGACGGCCGAGTCTTTCAGGCGGTTCACAGCTTTGACCAACATGAACACCACAAAAGCGATGATTAAAAAGTTGATGCAAGCAGTGATGAACGCGCCATAGGCGAACACAGCCGCACCCGATTCGCGTGCAGTATCAAGACCTACGCCATCCGCCACGGTGCCGCTGAGGACCAAATACATATTGGTAAAATCAACGCCGCCCAGCACCAAACCGATGATCGGGTTGATAAGGTCGCCCACCAAAGAGCTGACGATTGCCGTGAACGCCGCACCAATTATGATACCTACGGCGAGGTCCATGACATTGCCTTTGGCGATAAAATCCTTGAATTCTTTAATCATTTCCGGTCCCTTTTTCACTGTCCGGGTTTGGCCGGATCCTTGATGTTTTTATCAAACGCACTGGCGTTACGGCGTTTTGGCACAGTTTGATTAAAATTGCAGGGGGAAAAAATGGAGCTTTGGCCCAGCCGTTAAGGACGCGGTGCAGCGGCGCGGCGCAGGCGGTCATTGATGGCGCGGCCGAGGCCTGTTTCCGGGATGGGAGCAAAGGCGATCGCCCCTTGGCCTGCCAAATCATCGGCGCGGCGCAACATGTGGAATAAGGCAGCGGCGGCCTCCACCAGATCGCCTGTGGCCGAAAGGGTCAGCGCTGCGCCGGGGCAGTCGGGGCCAAAACCTATCCACACCTCCTCCGTGTGCGGGGCGGTGACATTCAGCCGAACACGGGCGTTAGGCGCGTAATGCGAGGCAAGTTGCCCCGGTGCATTGGGTTTATTGGCATCACCGCCAAGGGCAAGCGGGGCGCCCAAGGCGGCCTCTAGCGCTTCTTGCGGGACACCACCGGGGCGCAGCAATCGAGGTGGCCCGTCAAGCCCGACGATCGTGCTTTCTACCCCAACCGAACAAGGGCCATCATCAACAACAGCCTCTATCCGGCCAGCGAGGCCTGTTAACACATGGTCGGCGCGCGTAGGGGAAATGCGCCCCGAAGGGTTCGCCGAAGGGGCGGCGAGCGGGCCACCAAAGGCCCGCAGCAGCGCGCGCGCAGTGGGATGGGCGGGCACGCGAATGGCGACAGTATTCAACCCTGCCGTGACCAATGGAGACAAGCCTGCATCCTGCCGCAAGGGCAGCACCAGCGTTAGGGGGCCGGGCCAGAAAGCCGCTGCCAAAGCCAAGGCTTGATCGTTGAAAACTGCATAGGTTTGCGCGGCGGCAAGATCGGGGACATGCACAATCAGCGGGTTGAAATGCGGGCGGCCCTTTGCTTCAAATATCCGGGCTGTTGCGCGGTCGTTGCGGGCATCTGCGCCCAAGCCGTAAACGGTTTCGGTGGGAAACCCGACCAACCCACCCGCGCGCAAAATTGCCGCCGCAGCCGCGATGCCTTGTGACGTAGCGTCAAGAGATTGCGTTTTGATGGGCATCGTGACGTAGCGTTGACCTTGAAGGCGTTGGGAGGGAGGCTAAAGTTTATTAGTGTTGGACATACTTGTGTAACGTTGCTTTGCCAAGTCAGTGCCAGACCGTATCGCCAGAAATTGCCGCCAGAAAGTGGCGAAGGAGAATTCTATGCCTTACCGCGCCCCGCTTGCCGATTTTAAATTCCTGTTCGACCATGTGGTCGGGTTTGATCAGGTGGCAGGGACAGCCGATTTTGCCGATGCAACGCCCGATACGGTAGAGGCCATTTTGACCGAGGCGGGCAAGCTAGCTGAAACGGTATTGGCACCTTTGCAGCGGCCCGGTGATTTGCACCCGGCACGGTTGGAAAATGGGGTTGTGCGCTGCTCTCCCGGTTACGGCGAGGGGTACCGCGCGATTGTTGAAGGCGGCTGGGTCAGCATTGCGGCCAACCCGGAATACGGCGGCATGGGCTTGCCGATGACGCTGACCACAGCGGTAAATGAGATGATCGGGTCGGCCTGTTTGTCGTTGCAGCTGAACCCGTTGATGACCCAAGGTCAGATTGAGGCGCTGGAGCATCATGCCAGTGATGAGATCAAGGCGCTGTATATCCCCAAGCTGATTTCGGGCGAGTGGTGTGGCACGATGAACCTGACCGAGGCGCAGGCGGGCAGCGATGTGGGCGCGCTGCGGGCCAAGGCGGAATCCAATGGCGATGGCACCTATGCGATTTCGGGGCAAAAGATCTATATCAGCTGGGGTGACAATGATTTCACCGAAAACGTTTGCCATTTGGTGCTTGCTCGTTTGCCTGATGCACCTGCGGGGACCAAAGGGATCAGCCTGTTCATGGTGCCAAAGATCATCCCTAACGCCGATGGGACTTTGGGGGCACACAACACGCTGCAAGTGGTTAGCTTGGAGCACAAGATGGGGCTGCACGGGTCGCCGACCGCAGTCATGCAATACGACGGGGCCAAGGGTTGGCTGATTGGCGAGCCGCACATGGGACTGGCCGCGATGTTCACCATGATGAACAACGCACGGCTTGGCGTGGGTGTACAGGGCATTTCGGTGGCCGAGGCGGCGTTTCAACATGCGCTGGCGTATGCGATGGACCGCAAGCAAGGGCGCACGCCGAATGGTGTGGGCGTGATTTCGGACCATGCCGATGTGCGCCGGATGCTGACCACGATGAAGGCCGAGGTTTTCAGCGCCCGCGCGATTGCACTGTCTTGTGCAGTGGCGATCGATATGGCCAAGGCGACGGGTTCGCCTGAATGGGTTGCACGGGCGGCCCTATTGACCCCGATCAACAAATCCTTTGGCACCGATACGGGCATCGCTGTGGCCGATATGGGCATTCAGGTGCATGGCGGCATGGGCTTTATCGAAGAAACGGGGGCGGCGCAGTACTTGCGTGATGTGCGCGTTACGGCGATTTACGAAGGGACCAACGGCATTCAGGCGATCGACCTTGTGGGACGCAAGATGATGGATGGCGGCGAGGCGGCCTTTCGTTTGATTGAAGAAGTCCAGCAAAATGCCCATGGCGTGCGCGGCCAATATCCCAATATGGCGACCGCCGTTTGGAATGCAGCCGAAAGCCTGCGTGAGGCAACCGAAGGTTTGGTGGCGCAGGATATGAACGACCGCTTTGCAGGTGCTGTGCCGTATCAGCGCGCCTTTGCCCGCGTGTTGGGCAGCCATTACCACCTATGCGCCGCGATGGCCGAAGGGATGGATGGCCCCCGCACAGCACTGGCGCGCATCGCCATCAAACGATTGTTGCCCGAACATGCAGCCCTTTTGGCGCAGGTGCGTGAAGGGGCGGCAGGGCTTTATGCGCTTTCGGATGAGGATTTGGTTGCGTGAACAGGGCCGTGAACGCGGTGGCGGGCATTCGCTATCCCTTTGACACCCCTCCGGCCGAGGGCTGCGCCATTGAGGTCGCCCCCGGTGTGCTGTGGATGCGGCTGCCGCTGCCCATGGCGCTGGACCATGTAAACGTGTTTGCGCTGGACGAGGGTGATGGCTGGACGGTGATCGACACCGGTTTTGACAGCAAACGGGGCCGTGCCATTTGGGGCCGCTTGCTGGCGGGGCCATTGGCGGGCAAGCCTGTGACCCGCGTTGTGGTAACCCACCACCACCCCGACCATATTGGCCTTGCGGGTTGGTTGCAGGCCCAAGGCGCCGAGTTGGTAACGACCCGCACCGCGTGGCTTTATGCCCGGATGCTGACGCTGGATGTGCAAACGGCCCCCCTGCCCGAGCAAATCCATTTTTGGCGCGCGGCGGGGATGCCTGCAGATATGGTGGCGCAGCGGATGGCGGAACGCCCGTTCAATTTTGCCGATGTGGTCGCCCCCTTGCCCTTGGGCTTTACCCGCCTGCAAGACGGAGCTGAGATAAAGATGGGCGGGCGACGTTGGACCATTCGCATGGGTAATGGTCACGCACCCGAACATGCAACTTTTTGGTCGCTGGATGACAATCTGGTGCTGGGGGGGGACCAGTTGTTGCCGTCGATTTCGGCCAATATCGGGGTGTACCCGACCGAACCGGCGGCCGACCCCTTGGGCGAATGGCTGGACAGTTGTGCGGCCTTTCAACCACTTGCGCAGGAAGGTCATTTGGTGCTGCCCGGCCACAAGTTACCCTTTACCGGCCTGCCCTTGCGCTTGCATCAGATGATCGAAAACCACCACGGCGCACTTGCTCGGTTGCGCGCCCATCTGACCACGCCCCGCACCGCTGCCGACTGTTTTGTGCCGCTTTTCAAACGAGACATTACGGGTGCGGCTTACGGTTTGGCACTGGTCGAGGCGGTGGCGCATTTGAACCACCTCTTGCATCAAGGCACGGTTTTGCGGACCATGCGCGAAGATGGCGCGTGGGAATGGGTGACGCATGGTTGATGACATTATGACAGCCGCCGAGGCGATGGAGGCCAGCGCGATGCCACGGGCACATGTGGTGCATTGCGATGAAAGCACTCCGGCCACGCCAGAACAACTGCCTTTGCCAAAGGCAGTTGCGAAAAAGCCGGTGGGCCAGAAAAGCCCGGCGGAATGGGCCTATGAGCGGCTGATCCTGTATCTGAAGAACTTTGAAGAGCAGCTGGACAAGAATCATGAGGTCGCGATGGGGTTTACCGGCA
>Ga0213861_10004241_pt1 | contig 11734 bp, 7 predicted proteins | sample PICome_4_FD_160110 | JGI IMG/M metagenome (GOLD analysis project Ga0213861, IMG submission 160110) | Coastal seawater microbial communities near Pivers Island, North Carolina, United States - PICO131 | ecosystem: Environmental > Aquatic > Marine > Coastal | place: USA: North Carolina | collected...
CACGAGCTGTAAAATTTTAGGGCTCGACCACCAGGTGTGGTTTCCGGACTGCCAAAGGTTACTCCAATTTTTTCACGAATCTGATTGATAAAGATCGCGCACGTTTTGCTTCGATTGATTCCGCCGGTCAGTTTACGCATCGACTGGCTCATCAAACGAGCTTGGAGGCCTACATGCGAATCACCAATCTCGCCTTCGAGTTCTTTTTTGGGAACAAGCGCGGCAACGGAGTCAACAACGACGACATCGACGGAATTGGACTTCACGAGCATTTCCGTGATTTGCATGGCTTCCTCGCCGCTGTTGGGTTGGCTTACCAACAATGTATCGAGTTGAACACCAAGCTTTTTGGCCCACACTGGATCAAATGCATGCTCGGCATCGATCAACGCGCCGATGCCTCCCAGTTTCTGCGCTTCGGCAATGAGATGCAGAGCGATCGTGGTCTTACCACTTGATTCTGGGCCAAAGATCTCGATGATCCGGCCACGTGGCAAGCCGCGACCTCCAAGAGCAAGATCCAACGACAGGCAGCCTGTCGAGATGCCTTCGATTTTCGCTCGGCTTTCTAATCCGAGCGGCATGATCGATCCATCGCCAAATTGTTTTTCGATCTGTTGTACGGCGTTCTTCAGGTTTAGATTGTCGTTAAGCATCTTCTCGACATTTTTTTCCGCCGCAGTTTTGGTTGCCTTGGAAACTTTGCCCGCTGACTTGGATGAGTTTTTTTTCTTAGCCATAGTTTTTTTTTCAACAGAATTTGATGCAGCTACTCTCGACGCCACTACTTTAGATCCCGCAGAGGCCTTAGCGGAAGCGGCAGGGACGCTTTTGGTTGCAGTTACCATTGGAAGTTCCTCATATATCTAAAAAAGATCTAGTCCGTTGCGATCTTTTTGACGCCGCAACATAAAATAAAGTGGGTAAATTGGGGAATCAAGCCCGCATATCAACTTCTTGGCTGATTCAATCACCACGCCTTTGATATTTCGAAGTATCGCGAAGTGATGGACACGTCTGGTCGTTTTAGAAAAAAAATGTTGCGGTCTGACGGAAATTGGCAAAATTCTCGGCACTCTCGAGGCAGGAAATCGGAAATCGATATTCGGTTTCAATTGCAGCCAGTTTCATTTGTTTTCATCCGAAACGCCTGCGCAAGGTTCACCGATATTACCGATAATCGCAATTTCACCCGTGTTTTTTGCAGAAAACCGAATTCGAACCCTTTCCCAGGCAATGGTCGATGATTATTCTTGATTGATGGAGGTGGGAATTGCCGTCTTCCTCCATTCGTACAAGAACCGACCCAAGTAAGCCTTTCGGAACGGAGAACTCCATGAAAAACGTGATCGCACTGTTTGTTATTTGCGGACTAATCGCATTGACTACCCAAACCGCCGATGCGCACAGCGCCTTTAAGAAGGCATTCGAAGCAAAGTACAAGGTCAAGGCATCGTGCAACGTTTGTCATGACAAGAAATCCAAGGAAATTCGCCTTGAGTTCGGAAAACTCTTTGACAAGCCTCTCAAAGGCAAAGACATCACCAAAAAATGGAAGGAAGCCAAAGAAGCCGGCTCAAAAGAGCGTAAGGCGTATGAGGCCGGTGAAATGACCACCGAATTCAAAAAGGCGATGGAAGTCGTTGGGAAAATGGAAAAAGACGGTGTGACTTATGAAGAACTGATCAAAACGTTGAAAATCGAAGGTCTTAAAGCTAAGACTTAAACACCCGTTTTGTTTTGGTGATTCTCATTTAAACCAAAGATGGTCTCTGGTAAATCAAAGATGGTCTCTGGCCATCGTGAAGAAAAAGTGTGAAGAAACATGCATAAGCCGCGTCAATTGATGCGGCTTTTTTCGTTGCTTATCAGGCATTGGGCTTTAAAAATTTGCAGTAAAAAGACCATGCGGTAACACGCAATAGATTCAGTTATACTGAATTTCAGCGCGACAATCGTTCGTTCGCCATTCAACTTTCGCCTACCCATCCGACATCCAACCTGAAATTCGAAAGCGCAAAATGACTCGGCAAAATTCCAACGCAAAAATAAATCGTCGACACGTTCTCAAGGCGGGTGCTGCAGCGGCAGCCTTTGCATCGTTTCCTGTTACATCAACCTTCGCCACAACCAGTCCAAACGCGAAACTGCGGACGGCTCATATTGGTGTAGGTGGAATGGGTGGAGCCGATTTGGGCTCCATTGCTTCGCATCAGTCTGTGGAGGTCGCGGCGCTATGTGACGTCGATGTAAACAACCTTGCTGGCGCAAAGAAGCGGCATCCCAACGCAAAAACATTTTCCGATTTCCGCGAAATGATTGCTGAAATGGGCAGCTCGATCGATGGCGTCGTTGTGTCAACGCCGGATCATACACATGCTCCTGCTGCGATGACGGCAATGAATGCAGGCAAGCCCGTTTACTGCCAAAAACCACTGACGCATGAAGTGTTCGAATCGAGGAAAATGCGGGAATTGGCTGAAGAGAAAAATCTGGTTACGCAAATGGGAATCCAGATTCATTCGTCTGCCGTTTATCGTCGTGCTGTTGCGATGATCCAGGAAGGCGTGATTGGAAAAGTGAGCCAGGTTCACGCATGGTCGAACAAAAACTGGGGTTACGATGGTGGCTCATTGCCGGCGCCGGCGGCAGTACCCAAGACTTTGGATTTTGATCTTTGGCTTGGAACCGCCACGGCGCGGGATTATATCCCAGGAGTTTTTCACCCTGGGCAATGGCGAAAACTTGTTGATTTCGGAACAGGAACACTCGGTGATATGGGAGTTCACATTTTTGATACACCCTATGCTGCCCTTGAATTAACGGCTCCAAACTGGGCGAAAACGACTTGTCGAAAACCGACGGGGGTAGGTCACCCCAGCAAAAATGTTGTCGAATATGAATTTCCGCAAACCAAATACACGACCAAGACGATGTTGTGGAAATGGTATGACGGTGGATTTGCACCTCCGAAATCCAATACCGTTGGATTACCAGCCGGAATGAAATTACCTGGGCAAGCATCGCTGTTCATCGGTGAAAAAGGGCAGATGTTATTGCCGCATATCGGAGAAGCACAATTGTTCCCGAAAAAGAACTTTGCTGATTACAAACGCCCCGATGTCAGCAACAACAATCACTATCACCAGTGGGTTGATGCTTGTATGGGTGAAGGGGAAACCAGCGCGCCGTTCTCGTTTGGCGGACCGTTGACTGAAGCTTTGCTGTTGGGCGTCGTCGCGAACCGATTCCCGGATACCAAATTGATGTGGAACGCCGAAGACATGACTGTCACCAACAACGATGATGCAACGAAGCTCATTACTCGCGAATATCGTAATGGATTTGAAGTCAAAGGACTTTAGGCTTCAATTTGGCAATTCATTCTATTAAAGGCATTTTTGATGCCTGAAATTGGAATTCTCGAACCGGGACGATTCGGCATGTCATCGTCAAGAGGCATGCCGTCTGCGTTTGGGTTGCGTCACATCAACGATTGAGAGCAGTACGTCTAACGTTTAAGAGCAACTGAGGAATTGTTTATCGGTTTTCGTTGCTTTGATGGATTGTAATCGCATGATTACAATCCGATTTTCATCCCCTGATCTGCAATTCGAAAACCGGCTGAGAGAATTTTCTGTCTTGCGTCGCTTTCTTTTTGCAATGCTGGATTGGTATGGTTCATGTGAATGAAATAGACCTTTTTCTTTTCCGCGGGTGCCAAACGACCGAGTCTCGTTAAGCTTTCTTCGATAAACGGATGTGGGATTTCGCTCATATTTCGTCCGGGCAGTTCACCGTCTCCAAAAAAGGTTCCATCAATCATCGCGATGTCAACTTTTTTGATTTCATCTTCAATTTTCCGGTCCCATTTTCCCCACTTGTCGATGTCTGGCAAAAATAATGCTGCCCGATTTGGGCCTTCAATGCGAAAGCCTACCGTCTCGGAAAACTCATCTCGATGCGGCACCACCAGTGGCGTCACCTTGATGCGACCGACTTTGGAGGCTTCATCAGCCATTAAGGGTCGAAGCACGATGTTTTTTAGTTGCACCAATTGGCTCCAAGGTCCATTGGCAATCAGGAACTTGCGCATTTGCGGCATCACGTAAACGGGGATCCCTTTTGCCCCAATCACTTCGCGGCCAAGATGGATCAGTCCGGCGTAATGGCCAATGTGCGCATGGGTCAAGAAAATGGCATCCAGTGATTCGATCGCTGTCGCATTTTCCTTTGTCACGCTGGGCAATACTGAGTATTTATCAAGCAGTCGCATCTGATCTGGAAAATTTGGCGTGCATTCAAACAGCAAACGCGACCGCTTAACTTGGTCGACGATAGCGATGCTGGTAGCAAATCGCCTCAAGCGAACATTCTCCCAAGCAGGCCGGCAGCATTTCTTCTTGCATTCAGCTTGCGGATAACCGGCGTCCTGAGCGTTTCCAAGCACGATGAGGAAAACGTTGGATGCAGTTTTCGTTTGTGGTTTTGCGATGGGAACGCTGGCGGTTTCAGACTCCGTTTTGAGGTGAATTTGATCTTGCGATATCGCTAAATTTGAATTCAGGATCAATAACGTGATGATCCCGATCGCACGGCGGATTGTGGTGGAAGTTGGCATGGACACAAGAATCGATTTACCCAAACTTTTAAATTGTCTTTTGGTTACGAAGCTATTGTAAACGGTTTGGTGTGGGTTGATTTTAAAGCATTACGATTTTCTTGTTTTGTAATTCCGTATATTCGAGTGAAAAGATCGCGTCCGAAACGGTTAGCCTTCGTTCCTTTGTTATGGTGCAGCGCGACACCCTTGGATTGTGATTCAAAACTGCCAAAATACAAATCGTTCGAATTCAATTGGAGATAACTAACGCATGGCTCATTACGATGCTGTTCTTTTTGTGTCATTTGGGGGTCCAGAAGGCCCTGATGATGTGATGCCGTTTTTGGAAAATGTTTTACGTGGAAAAAATGTTCCACGGGAACGAATGTTGGAAGTGTCCGAGCATTATCAGCATTTCGGCGGCGTTAGTCCAATCAACGAGCAAAATCGACAATTGATTGCGGCGTTGAAAAAAGACCTTGCTGACAACGACATCGACATTCCTGTTTATTGGGGAAATCGGAATTGGGACCCGATGTTACCCGACACCATTGCAAAGATGGCCGCCGACGGATGCAAAAATATCCTTTGTTTTATGACATCCGGGTTCAGCTGTTATTCAGGGTGCCGGCAATATCGCGAAAACGTTTACGCGGCATGTGATGAACTGGGGGATCATCAAATGAAGGTGGACAAAATTCGCGTCTTCTTTAATCATCCCGGTTACGTTGAAACCTTTGCAGAAAATGTTGAAGCGGCGCTTTCTGAGTTTCCCATTCGGGATGAAGTGAAGTTGCTTTTCACAGCTCATTCGATTCCGATGGGGATGGCATCGGGGAGTAAATACGTAGTCCAGTTGGAGGAATCTTGTCGCCTGGTTGCCGAGCAGTTAGGGCACGCCAACTGGGAGTTGGTTTACCAAAGTCGTTCCGGTCCGCCGATGCAGCCATGGTTAGAGCCGGACGTATGTGATCGGATCGGAGAGCTTCATGAAAAAGAACAAACCCAATCCATTGTGATCGCGCCGATAGGGTTTATTTCTGACCATATGGAAGTTTTATTTGACCTGGATACAGAAGCCAAGGAGCTTTGTGAAAAGTTGGGGATAAAAATGGTCCGTTCGGCAACCGTTGGGATTCATCCTAGATTTGTGCAAATGATTCGTGAGTTGATTGTCGAGCGAATGGTTGAGGACCCTGTACGTTTGGCACTGGGTGAAATGGGACCGAATCACGATGTTTGTCCGGTCGACTGCTGCTCTTATGTAAAGCCGACTGGCAGGCCGGGTGGGCGTCCGTCCGCGGACCGTCCGGCAACCTAGTTCGTACAGTTTCTAATTTTTTTTCGCGAATTGCTTTCAAATGCCCCCTATTCCATTTTCTTACGAAACGACCGGAGTTGTGATCGTCGATCATGGCTCTCGGCGTGAGGAAAGCAATCTACGATTGCTGGATCTGGTCGAGCTGTTTCGAAAAAAGCAAAGTTACAAGATTGTTGAACCGGCCCACATGGAACTTGCGGAGCCTTCGATCGAGCAGGCATTCGCAGCTTGTATCGATCAAGGCGCTGAGTCGATTGTTGTCAGTCCGTTTTTTCTATTACCCGGTCGCCATTGGCAAGACGACATTCCACAGCTTTCCGCAGCAGCGTCGAAAGCACACAATAGCATTCCGTTTATGGTCTCGTCTCCACTTGGAATTCATGACAAGCTCGTCGAAGTTCTCAGTGATCGCATCTCGTTTTGCCTGAATTCGGCCGACAGCGATCTGTGCTCAAATTGCTCGACCACAAAAAAATGTCGGTGACGATGCGTGATTTTCCTTCTACAGCGATACGTCGAGCAAATCCTCGCATCGTGATTCGATTTTTCCGAAGTACACTGTGATTGTTCTCCCGTGCTGACTTCCTTTTTTATTCGTTTTCGAAACGTGCTTTTTCTGCTCGCGATTGTGATCGGCGCAGCGGCGTTTTTGTTTGGGCCTGAACGAAAACAAAATCATTCTATCGATGGCATGTTTGCCATGGATGACGAGCTCAATGAGTCGTATCAAACGCTAAAGCGAACGTTTGGTGGGAATGAAGTCATTTTGGTTGTTTATCGGGATTCAAATTTATTCGAACCCGAAGGGCAGCAACGGCAGCGGTTAATCTGCGAAAAGCTCAATCGTGTGGACGGTTTAGATGGCGATGCGATGAGCATCGATTCGCTGTGCACCTTGATTCGGCAATACAATATTGATCAATATCGTTTTGCGTTGACGCTGGCAGGATTCGACATCTCATCGTCCGGTGTTATCGATGCGGCCAAAACACTTTTCACCGGCTATACTCATTCCGCTGATGGAAAAACGGCTGCGATCGTGATCTTGCTTAAGTCAAAAGAAATAAGCGATATACCTCGCAGTGACATTGTTGCGAATCTACGAGAAGCGATTGGGGCAGCGGTTTCTCAGACGCAGTTTGAAAGTGAAGTGCAATTGATAGGTGAGCCGGTCATGATCGCTGACGGGTTTCGAATGGTTCAAAATGATGGGAAACGGCTTGGTGTCGTTGCGACGATCACTCTGATGGCGGTGGTTTTGATCTGCTTTCGCAGTTTGCGATGGACGCTGATTCCTGCCGCGATCGTGCAATATGCTTTGTTAATTACAGAAAAATGGATCTCTACCATCGGTATCGAAGTGACGATCGTGGGCTCGATGTCCGCGGCGATCATCACCGTGATTGCGGTTTCAACCACAATTCATTTGATCACCCGCATTCGGCAAAACATTTCTGCTGGGCAAGAGTATCACGCCGCGACTGAATCGGCGCTGCGAGAATTGTCGACGCCAATCACGATCGCGAGTTTGACGGACGCATTTGGGTTTGGTGCTTTATGGTTTGCCGAATTGGAACCGGTGCAAGATTTTGCAACGGTGATGGTGATCGGTTCATTGATGGTGTTGTTGGCGTTTTGGCTGATCACACCCGCCATCGCACTTTTTCGTGGACTCGATTTCCTGCCGTTTTGGAACCTTCGTCCGTCTAGAACCGGTTTGCAATCGGCATTTACAAAGAGCCTTTCCGTTCCGTTGATGATTGCCGAGCGATACCCACGACTGTTACTTGTTTTGGTTGCTGGGATTGTGATGATATCGGTCATCGGCATCCAGCAAAATACGATTGAATCGGACTTCACCAAAAACTTTCGCGACAATAGTAAGATCGTGAAGAGCTATCGTTTTGTGGAAGAAAATTTAGGTGGCGCCGGCGTTTGGGACATCATGATTCCAACGACTAAACAGCTGAACGTGAACTTTCTAGCCAAAGTCAAAAAACTGCAAAATCGATTACGAACGGAGGTTCAATTCGAAGTTGAGGGCGGCGATGAAAGACCTGGATTGACCAAGGTCTTGAGTTTGGTCGACGCCGTTGAGGCGTTTTCGAACAAGCCAATCGAAACGTTGCCAGCGTCTTATTTGGGAGTGGGCATGGCCGGTTTCGATAAAGTCCTTCCGCAGTTTCGAAGATCCCTTTTTAACGCCGATCCAAATGACGAAAAGAAGAGTTATTATCGTGTGATGTTACGATCGCCAGAACGTTCTACTTCAGCGCAGAAACGAAGTGTCATTGGTCAAGTTAATCAAATTTGCCGAGAAGAATTTCCGCAAGCAGAAAACGCGAGCCGATCCAATTTTGATTTACCGCAAGAAGTTCGCGCGACTGGATTCTACGTTCTGTTAACGTTTATGATCGACAGTGTGATTCGTGATCAATGGACCACGTTTGGCATTGCAGCGGTGGGTATCGTTGCGGTGCTTACCGTCGTTTTCTTCGATCCTCGACTGGCAGTAATTGGATTGGTGCCGAACTTGTTGCCGATCATCATGGTGCTCGGTTTTTTTGGCTGGTTTGGCATTCCCTTGAATTTAGGCATCGCATTGATCGCAGCCGTGTCGATTGGTTTATCAATCGACAGTTCTGTGCACTACATCATCGCGTTTCAGCGGAATCGAAAAAATTCATCAACGATTGAGTCGCTGACGTGTGTGCAGGACCAGGTAGGTCGCGCTCTTGTTTACGCAACACTGGCGTTGATGCTTGGGTTTTTGTCATTATGTTTTAGTGATTTTTTGCCGACGATTTATTTTGGCGCGACGGCTATGATCGCGATGTTTGGCGGTTTGATTGGCAACCTTTTCCTCTTGCCGCTCTTCATTCGGTTTATTTATTCACAGTCATAAGCACCGCGTTTGTTGGCTATTCAGGTTTATAATCTTTCCACATCCATACCAGCGTGTCGGCCAATGTGTGCTCGAAGACTTTTCGATCGCAATGTCGCGTTGCTTTGCTGAAAACGAATCGGTAGTCGTAGCCCTTTGCTTTTAACACTGCGGCCGTCCGTTTATTGGCCATCACCCAATTGTGATAAGTGCTCGCAGGATCTTTCGATCGCAAATCGTTTTCGGATACGTGCGTGAAAATGCGAAGCGGTTTTTTCTCCGATTTTTCGATCAACTTCATGCTTGAATGGTATTCCCATGCTCCGAGTGGATAATCGTTTTCTTCGGGTGCATCATCGTCTTGCTGATCGACGAAGGTTCCCGAATACGTAATCAATCGGCGAAAAAGGTCCGGTCGAAACCATCCAATCGTTAAGGCTGCCGCGCCTCCGGAACTGCATCCCATCACACCTTTCCCCCACGGATCATTCGTGAAAGCGATGTTTGGATAGGCCGCTTTGATTTTCGCGTCTTCTAACACTGCTGGCAGAACCTCGTCGTTAATAAAGCGAGCGTGGCGACCCGACATGGTGTCGTATTCAAGTCCACGTTGGCTGCCGTAACTGTCATTACCACCATTTTGAACCGCGATCGCAATAAATGCTGGCAGTTTGCGATTTGGGTCTTTTGAAATTGTGAGATTATCGAGTGCATTTCGAACCAGATCGAAACGGCTGGGCCCGTCAAAAGTCACCAGAATCGGTGCCTCGGTGCCATCTTCGTAAGCTGCCGGAACATAGACGAAAATTTTTCGCTTGACGCGAACGTCTTTTTTGGGGTCAAGCGTTTTGTCATCACCACGAAAGATTTTGCTATCGGCTAACTTCATTGAAAACTCGAATGACCTCCCCTTTGGATTCCCGCGATCGGTCAAATCCGGATCCGTTTTGTAGTCGGGTCCAATCGTGAAATTGCCATTTCCAGATTGGTCATCGGACGAATGAACAACTTGCGCATTTGCCGAACTGGCGAAAGTGAAATAGCAGATCAATGCAATTAAAAATCGGGGATTTGTCGCAATGATCAGGAAAGGATTTTGCTTAGAATTCAGGCATTGGGGTTCGTGCATTGCGTCAATCATTGGTTGAGTGGAAAAGCAGGCTTAGAAACTTCAAGAGGGTACTCAACGCAGTCATTGAAACGAATCCGATAAAAACCTGAGCACTCGGTCCATTGTAAACCAAACAAACTGGAGGGTGGACTGGTGATCGTATTGGAGCACCGGTATCCGGTTTTGAGAAACTTCATTTAAACGTCTATCCCGAGAGCTGAATCGAACTTTGGTAGGCGATTGCAAGGATCAAAGCATCTGTAAAATTCGGCAAAAACGTAAATTTAAGAACTTTAAGCAGATTCGTTGTAATTGAATTATCCGACCAAATTGGTACGCGGCATCATCAATAAACAAAACGATCCGCACGACGAACTGGTGGATCATCGAAAGTGGAGTTTTGTAGTCTAGTCTTACGCTGCAACCGTGAAGAATTCCGACTTGCGACTGTCTGTTGCAAAATCGTCCCGCGTACCAATGTTTGATTCGAGGCAACCTTGCTGAAGCAATTTTTAAACTGCCTTTACGGACTGGGACCGGAAAAGACAAAAGACCGGTCCATTGTCGCCTGCCGCCTCGAGGATCGCGTTATGTACAGCGCAGTTCCTGGTGCGGAATTCCTGTTGCTTGATTCCGTTGACGCGGCTGTTGGTAGTAGTGATCTGTCTGTTGATTCGATTTCAACGCTTGAAGAGTTTGGGAATGCTCAAGGTCCGGCGTCCAATGACACAATTAGTGAACAAGATGATCCAGCGGAGCGTCTGATCCAGCAACTGATGGCCGTTGCTGATGCGGGGGCAGTTCAAACCACTGAGCTAATCATCGTCGATACAGGCGTCGAGAATTACGAACAACTGGTCGCGGATTTGATCGATGATTCGGAAACTCGGTATGAGGTCTTCTACATCGATGAAAATGCAAACGGTATTGATGAGGTTTCAACAGCGATTCAATCCTACGGCAGCTTGTCAGCGATTCATTTTTTGTCGCACGGTAGCGACGGATCAGTTAATCTTGGAAATACGCAACTCAATGCCGCTACAATGGATGGGTACGCTGGGCAAATCGCTGCTTGGGGAAACGCCCTGAATGCGGACGGCGATATTTTGTTTTACGGATGCAAATTAGCGGCAACTGAACAAGGGCAAGATTTGCTCAGTGCGATCGGCGAATTATGCGACTGCGATATTGCGGCGAGCGATGATTTGACCGGGCATGAAAGTCTCGGTGGTGATTGGGATCTGGAATTCACCGTTGGAGCAATCGAATCCGAAATTGCGTTTTCGACTCAGCTACAATCTACATGGCATGGGCTCCTTGATATCTCCAGCGGGTTGTTGCTGCACAGCAAATTCGACGTCGACGCAAGCGACAGTACGGCGAATAACTTCGATGGATCGCTCACCAATGGTGCCTCGATCGACAACAACGCCGGAACCAACCAAATCGGCACAGGCAAACTAGATCTTGACGGCTCGAATGACTACGTGGATCTCACTTCACACGTGGCCAATTTTTCTGGCCTTTCAGAGGGAACGATTTCTGCCTGGATTAAGACGAGCGATTCGGATGGCGCTATTTTCTCCTTGAACGATTCTGGAGATGGCGATAGCGGCATCATCTTCTACGTTTGGAATGGCAAACTCACTTTCTCTGTCGTAGACAGGGGCAATTATTCTCTGGACGTCGTGACAAACGCAAACATAGATGACAACGTTTGGCACCATGTTGCCATAACCGTTGACGGCAGTGGAAACAAATTGTTTATCGACGGTGTCAAGCAAAACAGTTTAACCTACTACGACGGTAGTGCGA
>Ga0213861_10004245_pt1 | contig 11725 bp, 30 predicted proteins | sample PICome_4_FD_160110 | JGI IMG/M metagenome (GOLD analysis project Ga0213861, IMG submission 160110) | Coastal seawater microbial communities near Pivers Island, North Carolina, United States - PICO131 | ecosystem: Environmental > Aquatic > Marine > Coastal | place: USA: North Carolina...
TAGCGTTAGCTTCAATGGAAAGTATACCATCAATGGTACGTCTCCAGTCTTCTTCTAATGCTATGATACCTACATTGTCCTGTGTTTGTTTCACAAGCCAATGCTCTATCTCTCTGGTTACACTAGACTTACCAAGTCCTGTTCCACCTGTAAGAGTTACAAGCTCACCTTGTCTCAAGCCATACAGCTTTTTGTTGAGTCCTTCATAGGGATAAGGTATGCTTTGTTTCTTCTCACGATTATGAAACTTCTCACGTTGCTCTGTAACATTTATAACACCGGATGGTGTGTAGACTTTAGCAGACCACCAAGATTCAACGAAGTCCTTATGTCTGTTAGACTTAAGCATATCGTTAGGGTCTTTGAACCCATTGGGAAGTGTGAGTATCCTAGCCTTTCCGGGCTTGAAAAGTCTTGCAACCTTTACTGCTGCATCCTTTCCTGCTTTATCATTATCAAAAGCAACGATCACGTTTTCAAAGTTATCAAAGAACTCTAAGCTCTCCTTGATATCTCGTACTGCACCTTGTGCTCCACGCTTAATGGATACGACTGCCCACTTACTACCAAGTAGTTCATAGGCTGCCATAGCATCACACTCCCCTTCGGTTATGGTGACATACTTGCCACCCTTAAACAATTGCTGACCAAACAATCCGGTGTCATTGTAGCTACCAGATACAAAGAAGTCTTTGGTTAAAGAGTTTCTACATTTAGTAGCTGATAATTCATGTCCGTTATAATACGGATAGAAATGTTTAATGACCTGACCTTTTAAGTCTTGAACAGCTTTGACCCCAAACTTCTGTGCAGTTGCTTGAGATATTTTTCTGTCAGTCAATGCAATGAAGTTACCCTCAGTCACATTGTCAGGTTGTTTAGTTTGAATTGTTTGTGTTTGTGTCATAGTTCTTCCATTACATGCTTGTTCATAGTTAGGCATAAATTCTCCACAACTGAAACACTTTGCTGAGCCATCTTGATTGACTCCTACAGCATCACTGCTGTTGCAAAGTGGACAGGGTTGTTTTAACTTATCCCAAGTTGTATCATTCATGTTAGCCCTCCTCAAAGACTATTCGTTAGTTGATTCCTCTTCTTGAGTTTCCTCTGCTTGAGGTTCTGGTGTGTCAACAATAGCTTCGTCTCTAGACTTAAGCAACTCTTCTAAGTTTGCACGATGTGTGCGACTTGCAAAGTCTAAAGCTTCAATAACTACCTGTAAGTTTCCAACTTTCTGTACGATAACAGTAGCTTCTTGCTTTATGCTATCATCTTCAATGTTGTTCACATCATAAGTAGTTGTTCCATCATCATTGTTAATTGTAATAATCATAATTAAAACTCCTCGTTATCTGAATCACCTTCAACATACTCTACTAAGTTCTCTACCTTAACAGCCATGAGTTCAGCGAACTGACCATAGTCATTCTTATAAGGCTTGATCTTAACAACAACTTCTGAACCATTGCCTACGCTAACATCCATGTCAGCACCATCGGTGTCAACAAGTTTAGGTGCAGCATTTGCAGTGCCATCATTTCTTGTAGCTCTCTTGCTAAAAGTAAATGCAGGTTCATCATACTTAGGCTGTCCTGCTCTGTCTCTAACTTGATTAAGACCTATGCCTTCAAGTTTAGATGCAGTATCAGGGTCTGTAAGAACAGTCAACCCATACTTGTGAGGTTGGAACCTCGTGTTTGGCGATGTGATGTTTGCCCACATTGCCTTACCTTTTACATACTCATACATATTATTTCCTCCATCGGTTTGTATTAAGTGCACACATTATATCATACTTTTGTATGAAAGTAAAGTGTTTGGTTAAAAAAAGTTAAGCCGGTTTTAGAGTGGCACAAGACCGGAAACTTGTAGATATTATAAGTTAAATAAAGGAGGGCAAAACTTCTTATAATATACCTTTTAATTAATCCCTAATAGCAGTCAATATCTCTTCCCAAAATGTTAATGAAGTTTCGTTAAGTCGTACCTTAAAAGTATCATCTAACTTTTCCACCACATGCCCTACATTTGGGTAGTTCTCTATCATATACTGTCCAAACTTTCTGTACTCATCACGAGTAAGAATTTCTGTACGATACTGATCTCTTTCTGCTAAGTAGTTCATCTTAATAAGCGTGTATTATAACATAAGTAAAAGACATTGTCAATATTTAATTTCAAAATATTTAAACAGCTTCCTGTGTTGACCACCATATAGGCTTAGCTCTATTGCGTTCCCATTTGGCGTAGTGTTTTTCGTTAATGCAGTAATCACGATAAGCAATAATAGCATCCTCATTTTTATACTCCTCCGGCATAGCCTGTGCTAGTGGTGTTAGACTTGTATGTGTAATATTGTCTGGCATCTTGCTCAGTGGTTCTTCTAGCTTGACAACACTTGCATGTTTCCTACCATACCTGTACTCATACTCCATACCTAATGCTAGGAAGTGTCGATACAACCATGAGTAGTTAGAGCTAGATTCTCTTGCCCAGATTGTGCATGGATGATTCCAGTATGCACGTTTGTAAAGTCCATTAGCATCTGCATACTCATCACCATCTAGTTCTCGGTGTGCTGTGCATAACATCTGTGCTGTTTCTAGTGGCATCTTGACTAACATCTTATCAGGCTGTGCTTCTGCTGATATAGTCGGACACTCATCAAAATAAAATATGTTCATTAAGCTTCTCCAATTAAAACAACTTCACCATGTAGTTCGTATCCACTTTGTCCTGTGTTAGCTACATCAATTCTATCTATCCAATAATTTTCTAAATTGTAATCAGAGTTGTTAGGATTGTTTTCTAACACACGAACATTTAAAGTTTTGTCAGTGATAGTGTTTAGATTATCTATTAAATCTTGTACTGTCATTCACCACCTTCAATTTTAAATGCTTCGTTAAGATGATACAGTAAGTCTGATATAGCATGTACATCTTGAATATCAATACCACCATACTCAAACAAACTAGTAACACCACTTTTAGATTTACGATAGTTCTTTTTAATCCATTTCAAATGTCTTTCTGAAATTTTAATTGTTATTTTTTTCTCGTTCATTTACCTTGCCCTCGATATTTTTTGAAGTTGCTTTTCTTGTTCTTGTTCATGGTAGAGAAAGCAACATTACCTCTACCTTGACTTGTCTTTTTACCTCTGCCTGTTGTTGCAGGTGTATGTGTACTCTTAGTCCATGTCTTCGCCATACCTATTCTCCTCTATTGTTGCTCTGCGTTTGTCTCTGTACTCTGTAACCCTTCGCCCATCAGCATAGTCAACTATTTGTTTATACCATAACCCATCCTTGTACCTTGTGTCAATAGCTACAATTTGTTTAGCTTGTTTTTCTAGCTCAAGTATTTGTCTTTGCTGCTCAACAGCATCACTGTGTTGTGTCATTTTGTTCCCTCTCTTTTTTAAGTTCCATCAACTCATCCCACTTGTAATACTTCTGTGTCTCTGCATCCCAAAAGTTTCCTTTGTTTGTCATAGGTGTAGGTATATGTGGTTCTATCTTTTCCTCATCCACTAAGTACATATATAAAACTGTTGTTGATAATAATATAACAACACCTACAACTATTAATATAAATTCCATAACTCTATCTCCTATATAGATTTTTCAAAATTACTACTGCTTGTAATACTTTTGAATTTAACACCCAACAACTTATGTATCCTGTCTTCAAACAAACTAACTTGATTCATTATCTCAGCTTGTTCACGTGGTGTAGCGTTTGTGAATCCCTTATCCATATGAACCTCTGGATTATCAAACAGCTTCATCAAGTAATCAGACACTTGGTGTTTAGCATAAACCCTTGGTGTCACTTTCTTTCCGTTGTACTCAATCATCTTCTTCTTCTGCTCTAACAACATCCTCATCTTTTAGATAATCAAATTCATTAGGTAATGTACCTACTAAACTTGCATCCTTATAGTAGTTATCTATAAGATTATTAATATAATCATCCATAAACTTTATCCTTATTATTTTATATAAATTATTAATATAATTAATTATTATTTTCATTAATGTTTTAACTTGTAAAAGATTATAACATATTTTTTAACAAAATGCAACTTATGTGACAGTAAAATTAATGACTCTCTCAGATCGTTTCTAAGCATAAGGTTAATTAAAAGGTAGGGAATACCCTTAGTACCTAAAAGAACGTGCAATACACGAAGCCACATGCTCTTCTACAAGCATGTTTATCTCCATCTCTGATAGAGAATCTACATCTCTATGATTTATTACATAATTATGGGTAGAATCTAGCAACAAATGTTGCGTTATATCTGTCAATTTACTGTACAAATTTCCAAAGTCTCGGCATAAAATCTCCTCAACTCTGGAATGCCATGTACCTTTTTCTATTCTTTTCATATTACTTTCTCCTGTTAAAATCTATCTCACCTGTATCAACATCAGCATAGATTAATTGTATCTTAGTGTTGAGTGCATCTTCAAGTTGTTTTTGATTAGGTCTAAGTATCCTATTGATTTTAGTCCCATCAGTTCTCCTTGCCAATGCCTTAACATCTATCAACATCATGTCTCCATCCTCGTTGATGGCTACCATATCAATCATACCTTGACTTTGATCTTCACTAAAGACTTGATACCCTTGTTTGATTAGAAAATTATGTACCAAGTTTACAGCGATCATACCTCTACCATGTTTTTCATAACTCATTTTGCAAACTCCACACATCCATTAGCTAGATCATAATAATTACCATTACTATCTAACTTAAAAAATTGTTCTTGTTCTTCATCTGTTAAATCAAAAGATGTTGCTTCGTTAAAAGATACACCCTCTTGATCATCAATGTATCCATATTCATCATCATCACGATCATCTATTACAATGTTTACAGGTAAAGATATCCCTCCAAAGGTCGTCTCCTTAAATTCAACATCATAAGGATTAAAACCTAACTCATCCACTGACCAGAATAAATCTGTTTGTGAATTGATGTTAGTAATCAACCCTACATATCCTTGTGTTTTATCTTTCGTTAATACTCTAAATAAAAAGTTTTTCATTTCTCCATATCCTCCAATATTTGAGCAGACATTTCATCATCTTGCTCTTGTTGTTTAACAAAGTCTAACCACTCTTGACTGTTCTTGTCAACAGTATCAAACCATTCTCTAAATACTTTACTCATCTTCATCCTCCTTAACAACAGTAATAATATCCAATAGTTCTGCATTTTGATACAGTTCTACAGGATGAGTATTAATATTTTCTAATACTCTATCGTTTTTAATATCATCAGCACTTACTTTTACTTTGTAATAACAAGTCTGCTTAATTACTAATTCATTCATCTTTATCCTCCTTTTAAAATTAAGTGGTAGTTTTTTTAAGCAGGTCTACCAACTACTACCTATCTCGGAATTATACTCTTGCTCTAGGCTCTCAAGAGTTTTGTCCTTCTTTCCTCGGACAAATTTGTAGTTAGTGCATGGTGGTTTAGTTCTCATTTACTTTTATCCTTAACTCGCACTTCAGACATATAAGACCAGTGGGATTTTACAAAGGCTCACTCCTAACTACAAAACTATCTTAACATACCTCCTTTTAAATTACAACCCTTGTTGTTCATATCTTTTATAAGCTTCAATCTCTGCATCCTCAAAACTCATACCCTCGTCTACACACTCGTCAAACAAGCGTTCAAGGACTTGAGAATTGTGATCGTCTGCATCAACTATCATCTTCAGTCTCTGTTAGTTTAACCTCGTTAAAGTCTTCATCATAAGCTTGTACTTTATTTGCCCACTTCCAATCGGTATCACATTCTTGGTATATGTCGGTCTCAATAACTTCTCCATTTTTTAATTCAATAGAAAGTGTTGTCCACTTAACATCATAGTCTGCTACATCATCCCAATCTATACCCAAATCTTTTAAATCATATTGTAAGACTTGTGTATATTGTGCTTCAATAAATCTTGGTTTACTCATCTTCTACCTCCAATAAAGTGTATAAAGTTTACTGTCTACCCCATCATAAGAGATACCCATATCAGTATAATAAATATTCTTAGTCAAGTAAGTTCTCTTATCACTTCCTCGTCTATAGGCTCTTTCTTTTATGGCTACCCTAAACTTAACCCCAAGAATATTAAAGTGTTTAAATACTCTATCGTTTCCTCGTGGCTCTTTTCTATCTGTAAATATTTTAGTTTTCATTTTATTTTTCTCCTTTATTGTTTAAAAATTTAACAGTATCATCATACTCTTTTTCTGTCAAGTAAGAATATGATTTTAAAAATTCTTCTTTTGATAGCAACCCAAAGTCTGCCATTTTTTCTTTATCATCTACAAACATAATGTTTTCTCCTATTAGTAAATAATGTTTATGATAAGCATACCACATATAATATGATATGCAACGATTAAATTATATATGTTCTTTTCAATGAGATTAATTAACATAATGCTTTCTCCTTGTCATATTCCTTGCCAAAGTTTCGCAATCTTTTAAAATCTTTCTCATCTCTGACTTGCTCAACTTTTGATTGTAGGTTCTGACAATCTCTCTATGTACATAGTCATTGTATAATTGTTTGGTTAGTTTATCCATGATTTATTTTACCTCCAAGTGTCCTATTAAATTTCCGTAAACATCAAATAAATAATTATTCATTTCACAAAAGTCTATTTGATCTTCTAAATCCATGTCAGCAAAATAATCATATTTAATAATTGTATTTCCATTTTCATCTTCATCTTCATAATCAAAAGGTGTGTCATACATTTCATATGTAAATTTTTGTTTGGCTTTATTGTTTAATTCTTGAAACTCATAAGCTTTAATTTTAATTATCTTACTCATAATTTATTTTCTCCTAAAATGGTGGTAGTTTATGGGGATTTTCTCCCACTTCTCCGAAGTAAACTACCAAATCTCCCACCTCTAAGTTAAATTAGCTAGGAAGTTTTCAGCTAATACATACATTAAAAACCATAGATTTTTAAATGTCAATAGTTTTTACAATTATTTTTCCTCCTCCTCCTCTTCCTCCTTGTTTTACTTATAATATAATATAACTAATTTATATAATCATTCATTCTAAGACTTTCTAAGCCATTTTTTATTAAGTCAATACTAAACCTTAGACCAAGCCAACAAAATGCCATACAGAGCATTCTGAGAGTTGTATATATATACAGTACTTTGCTTATGTTTTTTTAATTTTACCTATTGACACATTAAAAAAAATATGAACGGAACTTTTAAAAAATCTTTACTCTCATTTGTAAAGCTTGTCAAGTGATATAGTTTTTATAATAAAAGCCTTGTAAAGTGTTGACAATACATACAATTTATTTATAATTAGCGTATTAATTTATTTTAAGAGGGTTAAAAAATGTTATATGAACACTATAAAAAACACGCTGAACTAAACCATTTAATTTATTTTGATGGTAAAAATACAACACTTGGGCAAGTCTTAGACGATCATAAAGACTATTTTAATAAACCACCTAGCTATCTATTAGGCATTGATTCAAGCTATAAAGTAGCCAAGGGTAAGAAATTAAAAGTTATTACAGCAATTCAATATTTAGCACCTGATAGAATGGTGACATCTAATACGCTATGTCCTAACGCTGAAAGAAACGGCTGTTCTGATGCTTGTTTAAAAGATTCGGGTAGACTTGGAATGATGAATTCACAAAGAGCTATGATCAACAGGACATTATTTTATTTATATATGAATGATAGTTATTACAGACAATTAAGATATGAAATAGATAAAGCTTATATGACTTATGGCGATGATCTAGCAGTGCGATTAAATGGCACATCTGATATTAATTATAAAGACTTAGTAAAAGATTACCCCCATATACAATTTTATGACTACACTAAAAATAGAAATATGTTAATGAAAAACAAAAACAAAAATCATCATTATACATTTTCTGGTTCTATGTTTAGTGACTACAGCATTAAAGAATTAAAACAAGCAGTAAAAGATAAGCTTAATATTGCACTTGCATTTAATACAGCTAACAGTAAACAAGATACGCTAAAGATTCCCTCTAAATTATTTGGGGTTGAGCTAGTGTCTTTTGATGAGACTGACGCAAGATTTAAAGATGATCAAGGCTCTATAGGTTATCTAACACGCAAGGGTTCAAGTATTAAAGTTAGAAAACAAGATGATCAAGAAATAAATAATTTCTTTATAACTTCATCTAACCTTGAAAGGATTCAAGCCTTAGAAATATAGATTTAAAAAGTTGTCATAAAAGTTTACATTTTTTTTAAAATGTGCTATGTTGTGGATACTTCATTAATTAAGATGAAGCATTTTAAAGGAAATATTATTATGAATAACACTACTACTAGAACCGATATTATTAACGCTTTTCAATCTTTGGATGTAAAAAAGCCTAGAATAACCAAGGGTGCAAAATGGAATGATTTTCAAGTTATTAAAATTGAAAAGCTTAATAATGATTATCAGATTCATTTGCAAGATGGGGACTATCAAGAAGTTAAATCTTGGGAAACAATCAAGCGAATGAATAATTTAAAGGTTGAAGCTATCTTAAAACAATTAGATAACACTCAAGAATTATCCGACCTTTTTGACTTTTACGCTGTTATTTATAATCAGATTTCAACATTTTATTATGATTGTTTAAAAGCTTCATAACATTTAATTAATTTAGAAAGACCCTCTTTTTAGAGGGTTTTTTTATGCCTATAGGAAAGTATCAAGTTTTAAAAAGAATGGCTTAGAGAAGCTTATAGAAGCTTGTAGAGTGTGTGAAGTGTACAAAGCTTGTGAAGTTTATAAAGTATTTAATAATTTATAAGGACTTTATAAAGGGTATCAGCTTTATTAACTAGCTTGTGAAACTTTTAAAACTTGTAAAGCTTGTAAAGTTCGCCATAACTTTTAAAACTTTATAAGGGGCGTTTCTATTTGCCACTTTGTAAAGTGTTTAAAGTTTGTAAAGTTTGTAAAGTCTTGATATGCCATTATAAATTGTAGTGATGTTCCACTATAAGGGGGTAGGCAGGAGCCACCCACCACCCTCCCCCTATATATATAAAACATATACATTTCAGGAAGATTTAGAATATTAACCAGCCCCCTAACTTTACAAAGGTTTCGCCATGTTTGATATATTATTTTGAATAAGTTTGTGACGTAAGACTGGGTGTTAGATATATATATAACCCGGGGGAATCTTACAATTCTATTGTACACATTTTTTACGAGTTTGTCAAGTCATTTGCGAAATAAAGTAAAAAAACTTAATAAAGCTTGACAAGTTTGTAAAATAACTCTATAATAAAGACATGAGCAATAACTATCTACCTGAAACAAAGGATAGACAACTTACTGAAAAGCAGGAAGCATTTCTAGGTCACCTCGTGGACACAGGAGGTAACTTTAAAAAGTCAGCCGAACTTGCAGGTTACTCAGGCAATCACTATCAAGTATTACAATCATTAAAAGAAGAAGTAGTAGATTTAGCCCAGAACGTACTTGCAAGGGAAGCCCCTACAGCAGCGTTTAAAATTATAGAGGTTTTGAAGTCAGATAAGCCTGTACCTCAAGCTAACTATAAACTACAAGCTGCACAAACTATCCTAGATCGTGTAGGGGTTAGTAAAACAGATCGGATAGACGTTAATCACAATACCAGTGGTGGTATATTTATTCTTCCAGAGAAAAAGGCGATTGACATTACAGACGGAGATTACGAGGATATAAGTGAAGATATTTCTAACTGAGATCGAAGCATATGGGACAACATTTGCAGGACCTAATATTATTGCTCCAACGTATGAGAAAGCAGAACAAGCTGCAGCACAGAATAACTTGGTTGTTGTTGGTGAGCTTGATAGTCTCTATGTTGATGATGAGTTAGAATCACATATTAATACTATACCTAAAGAAGAAGATAGGACAATACACTGATGTTATTAGAAAGATTACAACTTAGAAAAGGTGGTAAAGCTAAAAAGAAAAAGTCCACTGTTAACAAAGCAGGTAACTATACTAAGCCCGGACTACGTAAAAGAATATTTCAACGTATTAAAGCTGCTGCTTCACATGGTACTGCAGCCGGTAAATGGTCTGCACGTAAAGCACAAGCACTAGCTAAAGCTTATAAGAAAGCTGGTGGAGGATACAAGTAATGTCAATGTTAAAGAAAGCTCAAAAGTCATTAGTAGAATGGGGTAAACAGAAGTGGGGTACTAAGTCTGGAGAACCTTCTAGTAAGACAGGTGAAAGATATTTACCTGAAAAAGCCAGAGAAGCTTTAAGTGATTCAGAGTATGCAGCTACGACAGCAAAGAAAAGAAAAGATAAAGCTGCAGGTAAACAACACTCAAAGCAACCCAAGAAGATTGCAGATAAAACAGCGAAGTATAGAATGGCTAAAGGTGGTAAAGCAGATGGCAGGTTAAAACGAGCAGGAGTAAGTGGTTACAATCAACCTAAGCGTACTCCCAATCATCCTACTAAGTCTCATATTGTTGTGGCTAAAGTGGGTGATAAGATTAAGACTATTAGGTTTGGTGAGCAAGGAGCTAAGACTGCAGGTAAACCGAAAGCAGGAGAGTCAGCAAAGATGAAAGCTAAACGTAAATCATTTAAAGCAAGACATAGAAAGAACATTGCCAAAGGTAAACTCTCTGCAGCTTACTGGGCTAACAAGGTTAAGTGGTAATGGGTAAACAAATAGGTAGTGACGAAAAACCATTTACATTTAAGTCACCAATTTATAAAAACACACACGGAAGTAAAGGAGCCAATCCTAGACCCGGATTCTATACACAAGACTATAGAGATAACTGGGATAGAATATTTGGCAAGAAAAACAAACAACAAGAGGAACAAGACAATGAAAGATAAAATTGAAAAGAAAATTAATAGTATTATTGAAACCAATGATCTTACAGACATGCAAGTCTGGGGCGTATGGTGTGGTATAGGTTTTATATCAGCCTTCATTATTATGTGGATAGTCTAATATACTAAATTATTTAATATGAGCATACCTGACGGATATATAAAACGAGCAACCTCGACTATTCCGTTTGGGTATGAACTAACATCTGAATATGATTCATTTTTAAAACCTATCCCTGAACAGCTAGATGCTTTACAAATTGCAGAAAATATGATAGTGAACGAAGAGATATCACTACAAGCTGCAGTAGATTGGTTAGAATACAAAACAGATAGAAAAATTTCTACTCCCGGTTTAAAGAAACACATCGATAAAAAATATGGTAAACGACACGAAAGACTGGGAGAAGAATCCTCATCTTTACTTGCAAGATGATGATGGTAATTTCATCTTAAAAAAAGATGGAACTCCAAAAAAGAAAGCAGGTAGACCTAAGACCTCAACAGAAAAAGCTATCAAAGCTGCGAGGGCAACTGTGGGTCGTAAGCAGCGTAATATTAAAAAGCTTGAAGCCAAGCTTAATAACGCTAGACAATCTTTTAAAAAACAAAAAGAAACAATACAGAAACTTGACAAGACTGTAGAAGGTCCTGTCACAACAGACGAACTTGATACGCTTCCTAAAGCTGTACAAGAAAACCTAGACAACCACAAAGTTTTATTTCACGCTAACGAAGGACCTCAGACAGATTTCCTTGCTGCCGGTGAAAAAGATGTACTTTATGGAGGAGCTGCCGGTGGTGGTAAAT
>Ga0213861_10004247_pt1 | contig 11724 bp, 12 predicted proteins | sample PICome_4_FD_160110 | JGI IMG/M metagenome (GOLD analysis project Ga0213861, IMG submission 160110) | Coastal seawater microbial communities near Pivers Island, North Carolina, United States - PICO131 | ecosystem: Environmental > Aquatic > Marine > Coastal | place: USA: North Carolina...
GTTGTAGATCAGAAGTAGACCAAGAGTGAGAAAGACCACCGACATCACAGCTACGTTGTTACGCAGTAACCAGTCTTTGACAACGGAAAGCGGTCCGAGCACACGCGGGCCGGCGACGGTGTACGCAACGATCGGAGCCGCAACACTAATCGAGGCCACAAGTGCAAAAACCCCAATGACAACAATTTGCTGTTGAAGCAACCATTCAGCACTGCCAATGTCAATGCCTCCTGCTGCTGCAAGCAGTAACACCTTCGGATTTGCAACCGAGAGCACGATAGCCAACACAAACGCAGATCGAGGAGTAGCAGTTTGCAGCGTTCGCATCCAGCTCGGCACCTGTACCGTCGGTGGGCGAGTCACCCACTTCCCAATAGCTAACGCAATCAGTCCGATACCTGCCACGATTCGCACCCAATCAAGCCATCTAGACGATTGTTCGTCAGTAGAGATCGCTCCAGACAACACGGCAAAAATCGTCACGATCAATGCGATGGAAAAAAACCAAGTGCCTAAAAATGCAAAGGCAGCAGCACGCGGTCGATCGGTGAACAGCAGCAAAACAGCCGGGAGAATCGGGAACGGGGACACCGCAATTCCTATCGCAAGAGCCACGATTTCATCCATGTACACCCCTCAGAACAAACCGGCTATTTCCGAATCAATTCCAAGAAGAGTTTCCCATACTTTCCCTCACATTCACTTCATGTTCGTTCATTGATTATCCGTTCATGAAAGGCATGGGAATCCAGTGCATGATCGGCAAGAGTTACCTCAAGTGCTGTTTCATGTCAGACCCCAAAGCAATGCTGCCCTTGGTACGTTGGCCTAGGGAGGAAACATGGAATCACGTTCTGAACGCTCCACTAATGCGCTGATGCTGATTATCGGAATTCCGCTTGGCATTGCTTTAATGATCTGGACTGCATGGATTACAGTCACAGCTTTCATCGGTGGTCAAGCACCATTCTTCTTCATGGAATTTGAAGGATTCAATCTGATCCGAGGACTCTTCTGGCTAATAGTCGTTGATCCAATTGTCCTGACCTTTGCATACTGGATCTTCATGCTGGTCATGCTTCCACTCATTGGACTCGCAGTGGGCGCTTCTGCGTTGTCGGCGCGCAGAAACAACAAGGATGAATGCTGATTAATCGAGGGGTCAACTAATTGGTGCGACAGTCACATTTGTCATGGAATTGTGCACTAGTTCCCCTGTGAGCACGACAACTGGTCTGGGCTTATCCATATGTGCGGTACGGATGGGTTACTTAATCCACATCCAGCGCAACGTTACTGCTCAACCGAGCCAGAGAATTGAGATCCTCGTCAACTCCTACACCTGAGTTCACAATCTCAACCTCTTGCAACCTGCGTTGGTAACGCATCTCGCGCACCAATGCCCGCTCAATCACCGAAGCCCGACTGCGGGCGGCTCCAGAAACGACTAATTCGTCCAACGAATTAACCAAATGATCGGGAATTCGAACAGAGATTTGAATGCTCATTTCGAGACGGTACCGAATTAATATTTATTATGCAATGCAACGGCAACATTCCAGTCACTTGGGCCAAGGATCTGATGATTGGTCCGCCGGCGTTGCTTGCGAGGTTGTCCACAGTTTGATTACGAGTGTGTATTTGTTGTGCGCACACCTTTAACGTGGGTGTTGTTGAGATTGCTTGTTGTTGGCCTATTGCCTCTTGGTCCCTGACCATGAACCTCGCCTCCCGTGGTGTGTGCGGGAAATTTGTCGAGGGGAGTGGGGGTGATGGGAAGGATGAATATTCCTTCACCGAAAGAGGAAGGCCCAGCCAAATGGCTGGGCCTACTCGTAAGGTTCGCACACAACAAGCGAATCTTAACACGGGTTGGAGTAATTGCGTCGATCAGAAACTGATTGGTGGTGAGTCGGGTGGTGACGGCTCTGCCTTCACCACCTCCAGCATTTTGGTTAGTAGTCGTAGAGGCATCCGTGCTTGTTGAAGTGAAGGGTGAGCTGTTCCTCATCTTGGAATCCCACCAAATACATCAAGTGATAAAGCGATCAGTGGAACCCCTCTTCATGCATCCGCCGCTGGGGGTATCAAAGCACCCCTACGGGGTGCTCAAAGTCGAGCGCGCGCGTACACACGTGAAGGGGCTCTCGGTGAGATCCTCACTCCAGCGCTGGATTGTTGTTCCCTTGAATCAGAGACTTAGACAGCTTCCGAGGCGGAATTTTTTAAAATACTGAATACTTCATCCATGACACATGTAATTCGCGATCTCCTTCTTTCCGATATCGGTCCGGCTGTCCGACTCTTAGAAGAGTGCCGGGGTCTGCCCGACACGAAGCCAGCCGATATCGCCCAGTTCGTCAGCGAAGTCTCCAAGGGTGCTCCAGGTGTTGTGACCGTAGTAGACGGCCGAATCGTTGGAGTTGTGCAGGCCCGGACCGTGGCTGATGAAGCTTGGATCAACGTGGTAATGATTGATCCGGCTTGGCGTAATCAGGGATTCGGTTCAGCGATGATCCAACGCCTTGAGGAACAACTGCTTCACCTTGGCGTTCTCAAACTGTCAGCTCTGTTGGCCGAGGCTCAAGCAGGTGAAACTGCTTTGCTGAACAGAGGATTCACTCCTACGCACGGACTCGTCCTGTATGAAAAACTCGAACCAATTGCACCCGCCTCGATGCTCATCGTTGATCAGTACGGTGGTGAAATCCTTTCAGCGCAACTCTGGGACCGGGTTGCGGGAATGGCGGAAGAGAAAGCGATCATTGCGGGCCGGGTCGTTGCACCACTCGCGGATCCTGGAACCGCCAGCAGGGTGGGAGTTAGAGCACCCGCCACGGTCATGCTCTTCGGGCCACCGGGAACAGGAAAGACCACATTCGCAAAAGCAATCGCTGGAACACTCGGGTGGCCCTTCATCGAACTCTTGCCCTCGAAACTTGAAAGTGGTTCAGATCCCATGTCAGCCGAACTGCGAACGGCAATGACGGATCTTCTTCAACTTGATCAAGCCGTTGTGTTCATCGACGAGTTCGACGAGATCGCTTCGGCGCGCGAACGCAATCCAGGCACCAAGGGTGTTGTCAATGAACTTTTAAAGATGATTCCCTCATTTCGCTCGGCGACCGGACACCTACTCATCTGCGCTACTAATTTCATCGCAGATATTGATTCTGCGGTTCTGCGCCCTGGCCGTTTTGATCTGGTCATCCCAATTGGACCACCTGATCTCACCGCCCGACGATCCCTTTGGGCTGCGGCGTTAGCGTCGATGGATCAGAAAGAGGTGGACATTGAAGCTCTGGCTCAAGCTACCGAGGGTTACACACCCGGTGACGTTGAACTCGCAGCGCAGCGTGCTGCCGCTGTGGTGTTCGACCGAATCAGATCAGGAGTTGAACCCGACCACATCACCTTCGAAGACTTACAAAACGCGATCGCCCGGACTCGAGGATCCGTTACCCCAGAAATCAGGGATAACTTCGCGGCTGAAGTCAGTAGGTTCGCGCGCGTCTGAGTCGCTAAATGACAGGACATAGTTAGGTCATAGGAACTTGATGCCGTGATATCGGTGACAAAATCTCATGTATCTGTGAGGAGTTGAATCGGTATGGGGTCAGTGCAACGAGGCGTGAAATCACGCGGCAGGGCGATTATTTGTGGACTAGTGACAGTGGTCATGCTGTTGACCGCTTCTCCCGCCTGGTCGAGTTCCGAGGGGAACCCGCCTCAGGCAGGCGTATCCATTCCCCAAGGACTGAGCTCTTCGGAGAAAGATCTATTCCGAGCTATCTTCGGCGGCGCGGGTGAGTGGGCGCCCGAGGGGACAGCGATTGCCGATAGTGGCTTTCGGCCATACCCCAATGGCTTCTCTTTCCTGAATTTCGGTCCGAGCCTCTACCTCAACCAACGATTCCTCGGGCAACCGGAACCCTTAGCACGCAACGGTGTACCGGTAAAACCCATCAACATTAAATCCCCAGACATGCGGCTGGTCTTTGGTGACGGGGTTTGCGTTGAAGGACGTGAACTGACACCCAGTGGGCCATGCGTACTGACCGAGTCGGCGTTAACGATCGTCGAACTCTCGAAAGAATGGAGCAAGACCGGTCGGTGCTACGGGTTTGTCACAGTCGCCGCCGGACTCTTCAACGGAATAATCTCTCCCGCCGCATTGCGCACCGGTGAGGTCAACACCATGACAACGTTAAGCAGTCCCACACAACGAGCACTCTCGCGCACTGTGATCTCGCAGTACTTCTCTGCGACGGGCACTAAACAAACTTCGATGGCGGAGTTGATCAGGACACTAAGCGAAAGTCTCAGGAGCGGTCGCACCCCTTACTCGCTTTTGATGTTCGGCCAACCAGGTGGTCACGCAGTACTTCCCTACGCGGTCCTGGACCGCGGCAACGCACTGTTTGACATCGCGATCTATGACCCCAACTTTCCCCAACAAGCCCGTGCACTTCGTGTCAACGTCGCGGCAAACACGTGGAATTACGAAGGTTCCGCACTTCCCGGCAACAGTTCTTTGTCCTGGTCATCAGATGGTGGGCCCTCTTCAGCGATGTGGCTGGGAGATGTTGCCAGTGGGCTGACCAAGCAGGAATGCCCATTCTGCCTGCGTTCGATTGACGACACCAGGGTTGCCTTCACTCCTCTGCGGCGAGAAAATGCAAACGCTTTCCAAGCTGTGCAACTTCTCTACCCTGATGGCAGACCACTAGATCCGAGTTTGTACGAAATTATCCCGGTCACGAATCAAGTGAGCGAAGAGTTCGTGAGCCCCCCGGCGATCCGTGTTAAGGGTGGGATCGACTTCGTGGTTTCCTTTAATGGCTCTGACGTTCTCGTGCCGCAACCTCTCACCATGACGGTAATCCGCCCTGGTGAAATACGCAGAGTAGATCTCGAGGATCTCGCACCGCAGGTGCGCACCCAGATTCGGATCGGAGCGCAACTGCCTGTTGCGCAAGTGATCTCTAAACCCGTGAAGCGGGTGCGAATCATTCAAACCTTGGAATCGAATCCCTCCTCATATCGATTTTCCTCCGAAGTCATTCCCAGACGCGGTTCAGTGAATGTCACCTTGAGGGTGAAACCCGAGCGGAAGCGTGCAGTGCTGCGTAATGATTCGCAAGATGTGCAGAAGGTCACGCTGCGGTTGCGAAGTCGAACAGGGGAAGGGGACTCAAACTTTGTAGTACGGGGCATCACACTTGCCTCGGGTGCTCGATTCATCGTTCGTTTTTCGAAGTGGGAGGGACCAACGGGACGTCCCACTCTTTGGCTAGATGATGGACGCGCAAAAGACAAACTTATTGTCCGTGTTCCCATGCAACGCGTCGCTGCGGAATAGTTGATCAAGCATCAAGGAATGCCGTGGCCCTAAAACTCGCAAGCCCCACGTTTGCGATGAGTACTGCTGCTAAGGCTAACGCAAATCGTGGGGTTGGCAAAGTTGTATTCAAGTTCTTCCAGTATCAGTTCAGTGATTAGAGGGATAGGCCGCAGCTGGATTCAATTGCTTTATCCAATGTCTCGGACAAGGTGCTATTCAGCATTGTGTTAAGGCCATAAGCATGAATAGCAATATCATCCGAATTCTGCTCTTTAGCCGATTCATAAATGCTATTGAGGATTCCCGAATCGACAAGCTCTAACACTTGATAGCGGAGCAGTGCATCTTTGCAGGAGTCGTTATTGGCGTCGAGAGCAGCCGCGATCAGGTCATCGAGAGTCTGCTCGTAGGCGGTGATAACTGCCTGAAACGTTTCCCAATTGCCAACGATCGTGGAAAAGTCGGCTGGCTGCGACGTGGCTGCTGCGATGACGGCTTCTTCAACTGCGGTCACTGCTACCTCACTCTGCACGTACTGGTCCTTGAACTCTTGGGAGAGATCCCCGCTACTTGAGGAATCAGAGCTGCACGCACTCAGAAGAAGAGCACTTGCGGCGATAGTAGATATAACGGCTATCTTTTTTCTCTTCATGATCAGAATCGTGTCGGAAAACTCGGGCGAGCAGTACCGTGGAAACACGGTGGTCAACGGTGTTGACCACCCCTAGTGTCCTGTCAGGTCACTCGGGCCTCAGCACAAGGAATGGGGATCGATGAGCGACATTGAAGGCACCAATATCCAGGCCCAAGGACGAACATCACGCTCACGCAGGCGCCGAATTAGTCTCGCCATCGCAGGCGTAGCAGTGGTCCTGGTCGCCGGTACCGTCGTAATAGGAACCCAAGCAAACGGAAGTCGCTCAGGAAGTCTTCTTAGCGGCGAAAATTGCAATGGAGTTATCTACACCATCAAGGGCAAAGGCCCCTGGAGTGACTTTGTTGGACTCACGAATCTAGCCACCGGTGATCAGATCGTAGCGCTTAATCAATGTCAAAAATTTAGCAAATGGGTCCTCGACAACGGGATATATAACCTCACCACTACTCGTACAAGGGGCTACTTCTGGGCAACAGGCAAAACCATTTGCGCAAGTGAGTACAACTCAGGTAATTACCTTGCAACCTATTGCGAGGACGGCAGTGGTAACGGGAATGAAAAGGATTATGCCATTGTGATCGGATAAAGCACCCACCATTACTTCCAGGCCTGTCATCGGTACAACAATTATGAGTGTTGTTGTTGACGGCGCTGGCGAAGTTGCGGGGCAGAACTAACGGGAGACCCTTTGCCTCTAGCGAAAAAAGTATTGGTGTAGTCCTCAGTGTTCAGGCAAAGTTTAGGCAGCGTTGTAGCACAATGAGCACTGATCAAGTGTCAACTAGTGACCGGAAGCAAGTTTTCCGCTTAAACGATCATGGAATTGAGCACTTTTTTCATTAAGTCCAATTATTCGAACAGTCTTGCCGCGTTTTTCATATTTCGTGACAACTGCATCTAGTGTTGCCACCGTTGAGGCATCCCACACGTGTGCCTTGGTCAAGTCGATGATCACTAAGTCTGGGTCCTGTGAGTACTCAAACTGGTACACAAGATCATTACTCGAGGCGAAAAACATTTCTCCATGAATTGAATACCGAACCGCCTCGACTCCAGATTCAGGGACAATTTCTAATACTCGATCCATTGTTGCTAGGTGCGCAACCCTGCGGGCAAAAAGAACCGTTGCCGTTACAACTCCTGTGATGACTCCAATGGCTAAATTGTGGGTAATAAGTGTTGCAAGCACAGTAGCTAGCATTACGGCTGTTTCACTCTTGGGCATCGCAAATATTGTCCGCAGACTGTGCCAATCAAATGTTGCGTACGCAACCACAACCATGACGGCGACGAGTGCTGCCATGGGAATCTCTGCAACGATTTCTCCAAGTGACACAACAAGAATGAGCAAAAACACTCCAGCTAAGAACGTGGAAAGACGAGTGCGAGCACCTGAGCGCACGTTGATCATGGTCTGTCCGATCATGGCGCAACCACCCATGCCACCAAAGAATCCAGTGACAATATTTGCCACTCCTTGACCCCATGATTCCCTGGTCTTATTTGATCTGGTGTCGGTAATGTCGTCGACCAACTTGGCAGTCATCAGACTTTCCATCAGCCCAACGAGTGCTATCGCTAATGCGAACGGCGCAATGATTGTCAGAGTTTCGAGGGTAAAGGGAACGCTAGGAATTCCCAGCACCGGCAAACTGTCGGGGAGTTCGCCTTGATCACCCACCATGGGAACGTTTAGGTTCAGGACGGTCACTGCAACCGTCAGAACGACAACGGTCACCAGCGGAGAGGGGATCGCGGTAGTAATTCTGGGGAGAAGCACAATGATCGCAACACCAATAACAACCATCGGATAAACAATCCAAGGAACATCAACTAGATACTGCAGTTGCGACATGAAAATGAGTATTGCCAGTGCGTTGACAAAACCCACCATGACACTGCGCGGGACGAATCGCATAAGTCGTGCAACACCGGCTAAAGCTAAGAGGATCTGGAAGATCCCACCGAGAATGACCGCTGCAATCAAATACTGCAAACCGTATTCGCGTGCCAGGGGTGCAACGACGAGTGCAATCGCTCCGGTTGCCGCTGAGATCATGGCAGGTCGGCCGCCGGTGAACGCAATAGTCACTGCCATGGTGAAAGAGGCGAATAGCCCCACTCGCGGGTCCACTCCCGCCAAAATGGAGAAGGAAATGGCTTCGGGGATCAGTGCGATTGCGACAACGAGTCCTGCAAGAACTTCGGTTCGCATGACTCTTGGACTCAGCCAAGCGGGACGAGTTATCGAGATGGAGGTTAAAGACACTTGATTTACCTTAACGACAGTACAGTTTTTAACCTAATCCCAATCCAAAAATCTAGGAACACCAACAAATTTCGGCTCGGACGCCAATATGCCACAAAGTTTCCGGATCACTGAACGGTAAGGGCATCCATCGCTTGTGTGCCTCCTTGCAAATATGCTCCATCCATGATTCGTCCAATCCTCGCTGCTTTCATTGCGGTCAGCCTCCTTGTTTTCCCTCAAAGCGCGGCTGCTGCAGCCGATGACTCGACCGTGCACCAGATTGGGACCTACGATTATCTAGTCCAACCGGACTTCACCGGACTTGCGCAAGCCGACAAGGTAACCGAAGACACCACTCTTGGTTTGGGAACATTCGCCAATCTTGATGGCGAGTTGGTCATGGTGGGCGGGGTTGCCTATCGGGTACCAACAACCGGGATCCCCGAGCGAATCACAGGCAAGGAGCTCACGCCATTTATTCAGGCGATTAAATTCAAACCAACTAAATCCGGTCCCATTCCCCCCGGTACCCAATGCAGCCAACTGATCCCGGCCATTAATGAACTTGTCGGAACGGATCAAGGAATCATTGCGGTTAGGGTCCGCGGGACCTTCACGAAACTAGAAACCCGCAGTGTTCCCAAGCAAACACAACCCTGGCCAAGTCTTTCCACCGTAATTAGTCAACAAACTCAGTTCACCCTCGACGGCAACACAGCTGTACTCGTCGGGTTCCGTCAAGGATCAGACTTCCTTGGAGTTGGTCAACCAGGGCTGCACCTTCACGGACTAACGCCCTCAAAAAATGCAGGAGGTCACGTCCTGTCCTGCACTGCAGGCAGTGACGTGCAACTCTCAGTTCAGCGTGCATCCTCGGTCGACATAAAAAACTGACGCGGAAGTGGTGGCAACCGAAGTCGCCACCACCTGGCTCGCACGCGATTAATTCCGCATCACGTTGAGTAGCCATCGGAACAATTCGCGAAGCACAACGCTTAGAAAAACTGCTCCAATCCGTGCTACGATTCGCTTGTTGGGAGCGAACCTATTGGTCTGACCCGGTCGTGAGGCCGGGTCTTTCCTTTTCGGTGGAGGATTTCTCATCCTTCACATCACCCCCCATCCCCTCGCAATTTCCCTGCAACCAACACAAGGATCGAGGACCTAGATCGGGGACCCAGGGACAAGAGGGCAACACCGCACCAACAAACTCACGTAACACAACAACGCTAAGCCAAGAAGAAGATCGCGCCAAGACACAAAAAGGGATTGTGGACAACGATCAGTCACACGGATCGTACATGTCAACACGTCCAACGTTTGTGAGTAAATTCCACGTCACGGTTACATAAAGACCGTTTCCATGTAACTTAATTACTGCAAGTTAAGCGATACCCAGGGACTACTTACCCAGCCACACTTTGAAAATATGTGTCCACCCGTTGGCTCCCATGTTGGTGGAAATAACCTGTCCACGCGCGCCTGAATACTTACCGGATCCACCGATCACTGGACGGATTGTGGTTTGTCCTGCCGCAATGGTCGCTCCCGCGGCTGGGTAAAGAGAGACCCCTCCGAGAACCATCTGATCTTTTTCCGTTCCGAAAACAAAGGTGAGGTTCGATGAACGCAGTTCCTGCCCACCGGGCATAGCCGTATCAAGTGTGGTCAATGTTCCCGCCAAATACTGACCATTAGCAGCCACACCGTTAACCGCCATGGGAATGAAGAAGGTCCGCAACGCACCAATCCCGGTTCCACTCACCGCAATCGGGTTCACCGCCTCGTGATACACGCGAACCGTGATGGGCTTGTCCGCAGCGGTTGCAGGAGCAACGGCGACAGCGGTCACCAATCCAATGGACATGATCGAGGCAAGAAGTAAGCGAGTGATTTTCATGATCGAATCGTAGTCATAGATGCCCTAGCGGCACTAAGCGCAGCACGCGCCTCTACTCTCCACGGGTGGCATTTCTGTGGTGGATGCAGGATCGGGATTGTCGTCCTTGATCACATAAAACTCCCACGGCGTCCCATTGGGGTCGTGCAACCACACCTTGTCCTGCACGGCGTAACAGCAGGTGGTGTCACCTTCCTCCAGATCAACCAGACCTGTTGCATCAATACGCTCCCGAGTCTGCGAATACGCCTCGGCGGTGGGCTCTTCCACACCCAGGTGGTTCAACGCTCCCGCGACCCCATGTCCACGTGCGTCAGCTCCCACCTCGATCAGCACCAGTTTCAGCGGTGGCTCTGCAATTTCAAAGTTGGCGTACCCTTCACGGAGCTTGTGGGGCTGAACCCCGAACACCTTTATATAGAAGTCAATGGAGGCCTGCAGATCAGCGACACTGAGGGCGAGTTGTAAGCGAGACATGTGAACCTTCCGTATTGATTGTTATCGATATAAAAGGTATCATCCGCATAGAGATTCGTCAATATAGATTTCTTATCGAAAAGGGAGAGTTCCAATGGCACCAGTAATTGCTACCGATGAACCGCGGATCTTCAGCATTACCGAGTGCTGCTCCCCCGTCGCCACACCACACTTCACCAGCACCGACGCCGACAACCTGGCCCGTGTACTCAAAGCCATTGCCGAACCTGCACGCCTGCAAATTCTGAACCTGATCCGTGTCAGCGAAACTGGTGATTCCTGTGTATGTGACATCACCGATGCCCTCAATCTCAGCCAGCCAACAATCTCCTATCACCTAAAAAAGATGGTGGAAATCGGATTACTGAAAATGGAGAAGCGCGGATATTGGAATTGGTATTCGATTAACGATGATCAACTGGCGGGCCTGCAGAAAATCTTCGCCACAGTGCCGGCCCTCCGCAAGTAATAATTCCCACTTCTTTGCTTTACAAGGTTAGTTAACTTAACCCGACTTGCGGGTGTTCACGTAGTCACTCACAACGTAATCACCCAATCGGTCTGGGTCCGTTGCAAGGACCTTGCCCCCGTTGCGGCGAGCCATGCTGTCTAAGAAGCGCGCGAGCTGTGGATCTTCACCTAACCGAAACCAGGTAATAGCAACTTTTCTACGGGTCATTTCATCAACTGCCTGAACCGTTAACTCGATTGTTTCCGGGTCGGGCGGCCAGTTAAACCACCAATCGCCCTGCGCAACAAGGTGCGCTGTTGGTTCACCATCAGTTACCACCATCACAATGCGTTGGCTTCCTGGGTGCTTGTCAAGGAATCGACCGGCAAGCATCAGCGCATGCTGCAGATTAGTTCCGGGAGTTTCACTTGCTTGCAGGTCGGGAATATCCATTGGGTTCACAACACGCGCAAGGTTTGAAAAACCAATCACTTGCAGGGCATCTAATGGATATTTCGTTGAAGAGAGTGAGTGAAGCGCCAACGCCATTGTTTTTGCGGCGCCCCACGTGTCATTGATCAACATTGAATAAGACTGGTCAACCAATAACACGACGGCTGCCTTGGTCATGTTTTCCGTTTCG
>Ga0213861_10004256_pt1 | contig 11709 bp, 10 predicted proteins | sample PICome_4_FD_160110 | JGI IMG/M metagenome (GOLD analysis project Ga0213861, IMG submission 160110) | Coastal seawater microbial communities near Pivers Island, North Carolina, United States - PICO131 | ecosystem: Environmental > Aquatic > Marine > Coastal | place: USA: North Carolina...
ATCGAAAGTTGTTATGCGTCCCATATAGTTATGGATCAAAGGTGCCGCGGTATGCTTGCGCAGCTCGTCCGCTTGGACCTTGTTAAAGGCGACAACTTGATCGGAACTATAGCGCCGGAATGCCAGTTGATGCGGGTGGTTGGGTTCTGTGACCGTCAGGTTTGGCAGATCGATCTGGTCGAACGTGTCATATTCCATCGACCAGAAAATATTCCCCCATGCCCGGTTTAGTGCATCGGTCGATTGGTATTTCTGCGCGAGCCAATCTTGAAACCCTTTGCGTGCAGCGTCTGAATAGCTGAGCGTTGTATCGTGGCAGTCGTATTCGTTATCGATTTGCCAAGCTGCAATATGCGGGTTCTTGCCGTAGCGTTCGCCCATCAGGCGTGCGATACGGCGGCATTCACCGCGGTAGGCGAGGTGGCTGAAATCATAGTGCCTGCGCGATCCGAATTTGCGGGTGCGCCCCTGCGCATCAACTGCCAACATGTCCGGATATTTGTCGATCATCCAGCGCGGAGGGGTCGCCGTGGGCGTGCCCAGGATAACCTTAAGGCCAGCGCGGCCCAGCACATCAATTGCGCGGTCCAGCCAATCCCAAGTGAATGTGTCTGGAGTCCCTTCCATCCGGCTCCATGCGAACTCGCCGATGCGGACCCAAGTCAGGCCGGTCGCCACCATTTGCGCGGCGTCCGTGGCCCATTGATCTTCTGGCCAATGTTCTGGGTAATAGCAGACGCCAAGTGTGCGTTTCATGGGGCGAACCTTTTGAGTATTTGGGACAAAGCGAGGCGGGGGGTTAAAGGACAACCTGATGCTCTGCCTGTCCTTTGATATTTGTATCTACAGCGAATGTTTTGCCCTGTTCTGGCCCATCAAGTCCGATAGCGGCTGTGGTGCAAAAAAGTGTAGAGAGATCATTGCCGCCAAATGCAGGGCAAGAGGATTGGCATCCTGCGAAATTGTAGCTTTCAAGGAACTGTCCTTGCGGGTCATATCCGGCAACACGCCCCGCGCCCCACTGAGCGTTCCAAAGGTTGCCACTTGCATCGACGACGGCCCCATCGGGACGAAATACGGTGCCTTGCAGATCGATATGAACCATGGGTGCGCCCAACAGCCAACCATCTGCGTCCAACGCCACGCGCATGATTTGTTGCGTTGGTGTATCGGTAAAGTACGCGGTCTTGCCGTCTGGCGCAAAACAGATCGCATTGGAGATTGTCACCCGCGCGAAAAGCTGGCGAAGTTCGCCTTGGTAGTAGCGATAGATCGCGCCGGCGCTTTCTTCGGCATTTATTCCCATCGTCCCGATCCAAAACCCACCCTGTGGATCAGCACGTCCATCATTGGAACGGGTGATAGAGTTGTCGGCTTCGAGATCACAAACGATCTCGTTTTTGCCGGTCGAGATTGAAAACCGATGCAAGGCAACTGCTGAAGCGATAAGTAGGGTATCTTCGTCAACCCAGCCCGCTGCGCTAACGTAGGTATCAAACTGCCAGTGTTGCCCTCTGGTGTGTAGTTTTTGCCCCAGGATATCGAACCAGAACAGTTGCTTGCGCAAGGGATGCCAAAGCGGCCCTTCGCCAAGTTGGCAAATGGTCTGGTCGAAAATCATGACGCGGCAGCGTCATATGCGGCCACCATATCGCGGGCGCGGGCGGCTACTTCTGCAACCGAAAAGCCGGGCTTATAAAGCGCAGAGCCGATGCCGAAACCGTCCGCAGATGCCGCCATCCATTCGGCGAAATTGTCGGCTCCTGCACCGCCTACTGCATAGACTTGTGTGCCCTTTGGCAAGATTGCACGGATTGCCTTGATGCCTTCGGGGCCGAGCAAACTGGCCGGGAAAATCTTGAGGCCATCAGCGCCAGCCTTGAGAGCTGTAAAACATTCGGTTGGCGTCATTACGCCCGGCCAGCTTTGCAGACCAGCGGTTTTGGTGGCCACGATTACTCTTTGGTCACAATTAGGAGATACGATCAGCTTGCCACCAGCGTTTGCAACTCGGCCTACGTCGTCGACGGATAGCACCGTACCGGCGCCAATCAGTGCATGGCTGCCATGGGCGTCTGCCATTGCCTTGATGCTATCAAACGGATCAGGTGAATTTAGAGGAACTTCGATTTTGGTGATACCTGCGGCGATCAAGGCTGCAGCAATGGGTGCGGCCTCGGGTGGGGTCACGCCACGTAGAATGGCAATCAGGGGACGGTCCATGTTTATCCTTTCAAACGCTGATAGGCGGTCATCAGACCGGCGAGCGTGATCGCGGTTGCATTGACTTGTGTTGCGGGGGCCGATTGTGCCGCAAGGGCTGTCACATAGAGCCTTGATAGACGACTGTCGCCGATCACAGCTATCTGTTGGCCTAGCCAGTAAGGTTTGGCGCCTGCCAGTTCTGCCCCGATCAGCAGTCCCGACAAATGTGCGCGTGCCGTATCGCCCTGCATACCGTTCAACAATCCTTGCGCGCGCAGCGAAAACAGCCGCGCGGCAAGCCGCTCTGGGCGCGCCATCGCCGTTTCCAGACCATCGATGAAGGCGGCGTCATCCCAACCGTCTGTAGCTATGGAATGACGCAAGACGGTTTGGGTCGCGATTGCATTGAACAGCTCTCCGGTCATGAAGGTTTGAAAACTGATCACTTCGTCCGCGCTGACATGCACCCATTTGGTGTGGGTGCCAGGCAAGCAAATCACGCCATCCCAGTTTTTGTTACGCGCCAGAAATCCAGTGATCTGGGTTTCTTCACCGCGCATCACGTCGGCGGGGTCGACCTGCATGATGCCTGGAATAACGTAAACGGTCAGGTCAGGGTGTGTCGTTGGTGCTTGGACCAAGCCTTGCGGCAATGTGGGGCAAGGGACTGCCGCGTAAGGCGCTTCAACCCAGCCTTGACGAGATCCGACCATGCCGCAGGCTACCACAGTGGTAGGACCATTCATCCAATCGCTGATGATGGCAAGCAATGCTGGTTCAAACCCGTCGCGGTCAAGCTTGCTCATGCCTTGATCAGAAATGCCTTCGGCCAAGACCGTGCCGGAAGCTGACATTGCCCAAGCCCGCATATTGCTGGTGCCCCAGTCAACGGCGATCCAAGCGGCTTTGATCTGTGTTGCGTTCATAAGCGTGTGCCTTCCAGAACCCACATCCTGTCGGGGAACGACCATGGCAGGGTCACGCCATGACGCATCAAGTATGCGCCTGATACCTCAAGGGCGTCGGATTTCAATGCGGTAGTTCCGCGCGATAAATGATGCAGTGTGTTGCGATTGATCAGGTCGATCCGGTACATTGCAGCAGGGTTCAACCCTGTCAGGCGCAATGGGCGGGGGGCGATTTGCGCGCTGGTTGCGGCCTTGCCTGCAAAAACCACAAAGCGGTCTTTTTCACGGGCCAATTGCTGTTCTGCGATCACCGCGGGATCAGCGCTATCAAGTCGCAGGATATCGGCGTTTTGCATCCAGTGGCGGTTGTGTTTCCACCAGCTTGTGACCTCGGTCAGCACAGCGGTTTCGGTTTCGTCTAACTCGCGCGGGTCCATTTCGAACCCCATATGGCGCTGGGCCGCAACCCATGCACGGAAGGAAATATCAAGATGACGGCCAGAGGTGTGGCAGTGGCGCGGTCCAACGTGGCTGCCTGTCACTGACAAAGGCAGGAAAAGCGCGGCGTCGTGTTGAATGCGCAAACGTTCTAGCGCGTCATTGCTGTCAGACAGCCAAACGCGTTGGGTGCGCTGCAGAATGCCAAAATCAATGCGCCCGCCGCCAGAGGCGCAGCTTTCGATTTCTACATGCGGAAAATCGGTGCGCAGGCGGTCAATTAACGCATAAGACCCACGCGTTTGAGATGCATCGGGCATCGGCAAAACACGGTTATGGTCCCATTTGATATAATCGATTTGATGATCGCGCAGGATCGATGACATGCGGTCATAAAGGTAATCACGCACCGCAGGCAACGCCATATTCAGCGCTTTTTGCTGGCGCCCCAATGTTTGATCCTCGCTACCCAATACCCAATCGGGATGGGCGCGGTGGATGTCGCTGTCTTCATTGATCATTTCTGGCTCGAACCAGATGCCAAAGGTCATGCCAAGGCTATGGACGTGTTCAATCAGCGGATGAAGCCCGTGGGGGTACTTACGAGGATCAACCGTCCAGTCCGACAGGCTCCGTGTGTCATCATCGCGGTTTCCGAACCAGCCGTCATCCAGCACAAAACGCTCTGCCCCAAGTTTGGCTGCGCGGTCCGCGATATCTTGCAGAACGGGCAATTTGTGATCGAAATAGACTGCTTCCCAACAGTTGTAGTGGACCGGACGCGGCGCGTTCGGTTTGGGCCATGTCACGATCCGGTCGCGGACATGGCGTTGGAATGCCACGGCACAACCGTTGAGGCCGGTATTGGAATAGGAAATGTAAAGCGGTGCGGTTTTGAATTGCGTCGCGGCTTCGGTTTCCATGCGTGCGGCATGACCCCACTGGATCTGGCGACGCCCGTCTTGCAGTTCTTCGGCGATCATTTTGTGACCACCGGACCAGCCGTAATGGAAGGCATAAGCTTCGCCTTCGGTATTCGTGGCGCCACGGCAGGGCACGATCAGTCCCGGAAAATGTTCATGCCCGGTGCGCCCCGTGCGGTTTTCGCGGTAGCGCATTCCAGGTGCCCATGCAGTGCGCGACAGTTGAAATTCTCCGCACCAGCGGCCCGACACGTCAATCATTTCATCTGACTGTTGGGGTCCGGGCAAGACAGGGGCGGCCAGCCAGTGCAAATGCACAGGGCGCGTCGCGTCCAGAGTTGTCTGACAGGTTATAATATGGGTCTCGGGGTCGCTCGCAAAACTGACGGTCAGGGTCAGCCCGTTTGCGTCGTCCGCATAGACAAGTTCAAGCGTGCCATTCTGGGTGACGCTTTGAAAGCAAAACTTGGGGAGCAGCGGCGTGCCATCGTTGTCACGCACGATCAGTCCGGGTTGACCGGGGAAGCTACGGGTTGCTTCGGGGCAGATCGACAGGTCTGGATTTTCATCCAACATACCACCAGTGACGTCAATCACATGGGCGGCGTGCAGTGTGTCCAAGTCTTCGGCGGCGGGCAGTGCGGCACCCCAATATACGACCTCTGGCAGACGGTCGTTGCGGGCTGCCAAGACAAGTGTCTGGCGGCCATCGTCAATACGATAAGTTCTATTCATTTAAGTTTACTTTACAGCTCCGAGGGTGAGACCCGCGATAAAGTGTTTCTGCATCAAGAAGAACATCACGACAGGCGGCAACGCAGCCACAATCGATCCGGCACTCATCAGGTGATAGGCCGCACGGAACTGCGAGTTGAACTCGGTAATACCTGCGGTGACTGGTTGTGCATCGGGCCCTTGGGTCAAAACAACAGCCCAGAAATAGTCGTTCCAGATGAATGTGAAAATCAACACCGCAAGTGCGGCCAACGCGGGTTTCATCAACGGCAGAACCACATAAAGAAAGATGCGCCATTCAGAAATGCCTTCAACACGCGCGGCCTCGATCAACGGGAACGGCAAGGCGCGGATGAAGTTGCGCATGAACAGCGTACAGAACCCAGTTTGGAACGCGATATGGAACAACACGAGACCCGTTTTCGTATCGTAAAGGTTCATGCTGATCGTCAGGTCGCGCACTGGGACCATCAAAATCTGAAACGGGACAAAGTTGCCTGCGATAAAGATGAAAAAGATCGGCAGGTTGCTTTTGAATTTGTAAATCCCCAGCGCAAAACCCGCCATGCATGACAGCGCGACTGCACCGATCACGGTTGGGATCGTGATGAACAACGAGTTCAGCAAATACCGCGGCATGTTGCTGTCGAAGAATACGCGGCCATAGTTTGAAAACGCCTCGAAACTGCTGGGCAGGCCCCAATAGTTTCCGTTGACGAAATCTGCCTCTGGCTTGATGGAGAAATTGGCAACGGCCAGCAGTGGCAATAGCCAAAGGATCAGTGCGAAAGGCAGCAGTAGTTGGTACGAAATCTGCCAAGTACGCGACGATTTCTCGAGCGGTTTAGGAAACATCAGTGCGCCCCTTTTTCATCGCGGTACATGGAATAAAGGAAATATCCGATAAATCCGAGCATCAAGAAGAACAGCACGACCGCAATCGCGGCACCATAGCCCATCCGGAAGCCGAACTCTGACAGGGATTCCTCGAACATAAAGAACGACAGCACGCGCGTTGATCCAAACGGGCCACCGTTCGTCATAACGCTGATCAGATCGAAAGACCGCAGTGCGCCGATGATTGTTACGACGAAAGCGATGAAAGTCGCGGGCTTGAGTTGTGGCAAAATCACGTACCACAGCATCTTGTGACCCTTGGCACCATCAAGGCGCGCGGCCTCGACCTGTTCGGGGTCAACGGCGTTCAGGCCCGTCAGGTAAAGTATCATGCAATAAGCCGTCTGCGGCCAAAGGCCTGCGGCGATAATGCCATAAGTTGCTGTATTAGGATTGCCCAGCACACCGCCTTTGACGTCGATGCCAACCCATCCGGTGATGATGTCAAACAGGCCGTCATTTGGCAGGTAGAACCAGCCAAAAACAAGGCCCACAACGACTTGGCTAATCACAAACGGGAAAAAGAACATCGATTTGTAAAAGCGAATACCGCGAACCGTTTGGTTCAAGAACAGCGCAATGAACAATCCGGCAGGAATTGCGAGCAGGTAAAGGACCAACCATCTGAGGTTGTTCCAGAAAGAGGTCTCGAACTTGCGATCCATGTTTTGATCGCCCCAGCCCAACAGGCGTTCATAGTTGGCGGTGCCGATCCATGTTTTTTCGCCCAGACCGTCCCATTGGTGGAATGAAATCCAGAACGATTGTCCAATGGGTATGATGACGTAAATCGTGAAAAAAATCATCGCTGGCATCAGGAAAAGCCACGGTGTTATCGCGATCTCGTTGCGCTTGTACCACCCTTTTTCGGGCAAAGATGCGTGGGGGCTGGAAACAGCCGGCGATACCGACATGGCGTCTCTCCTGATGGTTCAACACATGTGAAAAGCGCATGTCGCCTTGCAGATGGGTTGACGGGGATTGGGCGGACCACGACGGCCCGCCCAAAGAAGCGATTATTGGTAGATACGTGCGCGTGTCTCTTCGAGACGCTCTAGGATGTCATCCAGATTGTCTGGGAACACCATGAACTCTTGCAGGCCTTCCATGCCGACAGATGCCATTTCAGCGTCAAAGTCGCGGTCAAAGAACTGCATGATGCCGCCGCCTGCGTTGTTCGACAGCATGTCGAAACCTTGCGCAAGGAACTTGTCATCATCGATCGAAGAGTTTGCGTTCACAGGCAACTGACCCAAAGCGTCGCCGCCGTTGATCTGTGTCTGAACGTCAGCAGACGTAACAAAGCGCAAGAACTCTTTGGCTGCGTCCATGTTCTGTGCACCCGACGGGATGTGGAACGTGTCTGTTGGCGCATCTTCTGCGAAATCAACGTCTGGGTTGATGACTGGGAACTGGTAGAAGTCCAGTTTGGTGTCATCAAGGCCACCATCGCGCATCGCAGCAACTGCAAAGTTACCCATCAAGTATGATGCGGCTTCGCCGTTAACCATGAATGGCAGGGCTTCCTGCCAGCTAAAGTTCTGGTGATCGTCGATGAAAGCACCCATGTCGATCAGCTGACGCCAGTTGGCGAAAGTTTCACGTACACGGTCGTCTGTCCATTCAACTTCGCCACGGGCCAATGCGACGTGGAAGTCATAGCCGTTTGTGCGCGAGTTGATGTAGTCAAACCAGCCGCCAGCAGTCCAAAGGAACTTGGTGCCGATTGTGTAGCACTTTACGCCGTTATCAAGCAGCACCTGGCAGTTTGCCAATTCTTCAGCCCAGTTTGATGGCTCTTCAAGGCCGTACTGTTCGAAGATGTCTTTGCGATAATAAACGCCCCACTGGTAATATGTGTAAGGCACGCCCCACTGGGCGCCGTCGAGTGTCATCGCACCTTTGGTGGATGCAAGCGCTTCGAACGCTGGCTCTGCCCAGAGGTCAGAGATGTCTGCGAACAGACCCGCGTCGACGTAAGGACGCATGCGGTTTGCTGCGTACCAGTTTACAACGTCGGGTGGGTTCGCGCCCAACGCGTTACGGATCTGTGTTTTCCATGCTTCGCGGTCAACGATCGTCAGGTTAACCTCGAGGCCGGGGTGCAGTGCACCGAAATCAGCGGCCATCCCCTCCATTACTGCGCGCGGCGCAGGGTTCGACATGTCAGAAATGATGTTCAATTCGCCTGCCAGCGCGTGGCCGTCTGCGGCAGCAGATGACGCAACTACGCCAGCCGCAACCAACGCCGCTAGCGACGTCTTCAAAATGGAATGCATGGTGTCCTCCCAGTATGCTTCCGTGTGTAAAACTGGTTTCATTATTTGAAACTTAGTTTTGGATGTTGATACTAAACCGCGACTCGGCTAGCGTTGTCAACATCTCAAAGCTGCACCGATGAGGAGATCGGTGTCAAAAGCATGATTGAGACGGGGGAGGACGCATGGCACGGGTGACCGGAGACGGCACAGTCGGCAAGGCACTCGAGGTGCTTGATCAGGTCGCAGCTTTTGGGCGGCCTGTGCGCTTTTCCGAATTGCTGGCCCAGTCCGCGTTTCCAAAGCCAACACTCTACCGCTTTGTCCAAACACTGACGAACCAGCAGATGTTGGCATATGATCCCGATCGCCAAACCTACAGCCCGGGGGTGCGGCTTGTGCGTTTGGCGCATGCAGCGTGGGATCAGACGACACTTGCGCCAGTGGCGCGCAGGCATATTGATGCGCTCAGCAAGATCGTGGGCGAGACCGTGCATTTGGCGCAGCTGGACCATGCTCAGGTCCTTTACATTGACAAGCGCAACGCGGGCCAACCTGTCGAGATGTACAGCCAAGCCGGCAAAGTCGGCCCCGCATATTGTACAGGTGTTGGCAAAGTCATGCTGGCATTTCTGGATTCCGATGCCGCGGATAATGTCATTGAACAGCAGTCGTTTCATGTTTTCACCGAGCATACGCTAGATAGTGCCGATGCCTTGCGCGCGGAACTAAATGATATCCGCGAAAATGGCTACGGCTTTGACCGTGAAGAACATGAACCCGGAATTATTTGTGTGGCGATGCCAATTCTCAGCGACACAGGCCGTGTCTTGGGCGCACTATCGGTGACCAGCACAACCAGCCGCACCAACCTTGCGGGGCTCGAAGCATTCGTGCCAGTCCTGCAAGACACAGCAGATAAAATAAAACGGGATGCCCAAAACTGGAGCTTCCCGGACCACACATCAAAAGAAACAACAAGGATTTAGGCCATGTCAGGTGTTACGCTGAACAATGTCATTAAGCGCTACGGCGATGTGCAGGTGATCCACGGTATCGATTTGGACATCAAAGACGGAGAGTTCTGCGTGTTCGTGGGGCCTTCTGGATGCGGCAAGTCCACTTTGTTGCGCATGGTTGCGGGGCTAGAGGACACGACCGAAGGATCGATGCACATTGGTGACCGCGAAGTGACCCGCATGGACCCGTCCCAACGCGGCGTGGCGATGGTGTTCCAGACTTATGCGCTTTATCCGCATATGACGGTCAAAGATAACATGGGTTTTGGCCTTAAGATGAACGGCCATCCCAAAGCGGTGATCGAAGAAAAAGTGGCCGAGGCGACCCGCATCCTGAAGTTGGAGCCATATCTGGATCGCAAGCCTGCCGCCTTGTCCGGTGGACAGCGACAGCGTGTTTCGATCGGTCGTGCGATTGTGCGCGGCCCAGAGGTATTCTTGTTCGACGAACCTCTATCCAATCTTGATGCCGAATTGCGTGTAGAGATGCGGGTCGAAATCGCGCGCCTGCACAAGGAAATCGGCGCGACAATGATCTATGTGACGCACGATCAGGTTGAAGCAATGACTTTGGCCGACAAGATTGTTGTGTTGCGCCTTGGTATTATTGAGCAGGTCGGCGCACCGATGGACTTGTACCGTGACCCTGACAATAAATTCGTCGCGGGCTTTATCGGCTCGCCCGCCATGAACTTTGTGAACGGTACGGCCACAGGCGGCGGCGTCGAGGCTCCCGGCTTGGGGAAGCGTTTTGACGGGATCGTCAGCACCGCGCATGAAGGTAAAGCAGTCACAGTTGGGGCGCGGCCTGAACATATCACGCTAGACCCGAACGGCGACACGCACACAGTAGAAATGACAGAAAGCCTTGGCGGCGTATCTTTCGCCTATCTATCCGGCCCAACAGGTGAACGGATCGTCGTCGAAGAACGCGGGGATATTCGCACAGCTTCGGGAGTGACGGTTGGTGTCAACATCGAGCCGAACCGGATTTTGCTGTTTGACGCCGAGACAGAGCAGCGTATTCGCAGCTAACGGTTTCCAGTCTCACCAAACGAAAAAGGCCCGCGATCAACGCGGGCCTTTTTTGTTTTGGAGGCGCTATTTAGCGCTTGCCGTAATACAATCCGACAACATGTTCCGCCTGTGCAAAGAACAACCAACGCAGGGTCAGAACGCCTGCGATATGGCTCAGCACAGCGAGTGCTGCGAAGATGTGATTGGTAAATGGCAACAGCAGCAAAAGAACGGGGACAACAAAAGCCAGACCGATTGTGATGATCCGCAGTTGATCAGCGTGTTTGCGACCAACCTTATGAATGAATTCATGCATCAGATAGTTGGTGCCCGTATGCGGCGGCTCAAACGCACGGACTTTGCCAATGTGGCCCAAACCTGTTGCGGTTTCCATATTTGTGCCAGAAGACTTGAAGCGGGTATCACCTGAAATCCAAGCGAACACCTGCAATATGCCTCCGATGATCAATAGCACGGAAGCGAGGGTGATTTGCCCTGCCAGCAGCGCACCGCCGCCCAGTGACAGCGTTAAATACATCGCAGGGGTCGTCCAATGACGCCAGCGCGGCACAGTTTTCATCTGTGCGTAGATCATGGAAGTGGTGAACACGACACCAAGCGACGCGATGCCACCGACGATGCCGATCAATTGCAACTGGGTGCCCGCGAACACCAGACCTGCGCCATAAATTGCCATAGTGACCAGTGCGAAAACCGCACAAATCCCTTCACGGCTAAGCCAACTGGTTTGCCATTGGCTAAACGCTTTGAGCGCCCGTTCAGGATGACCAAGGTGGAAGGTCGAAGCGATCAGGCCACCGACCGCAAAGATATATGCGATGGCAAACCAGATAAAAGCGGACATGCCGGTGGGGGCAATAACGCCCAACCCAAGCCAGAATAGCAGTCCGAAGCCAAGGCCGGAGAACGTGTTGAAAAGTATAACAGAGCTTGCGGGATGCATTATTTTGCTCCTCCGGGTAGGGATGACAGGGCCTTATCAAGCCAACCTACGAAACCTTTGCCGTCGCTGGCGATGGGCTCTAGGTAAGGCGCCAGAATGTCGAACTCGGGCATTTCATCTTTGGGGCGCGGGGGCAGGTATTTGTTGACCGGCTTTGTGCCTTGCTCGGGCATCAGATCAAATCCGCCACGTTCAGCAACCAATTTGGACACGTCGCTGTCCACATCGCCCAGATCGCCAAAGTGACGCGCACCTGACGGGCAGGTCCGCACGCAAGCGGGCTGGCGATCTTCTTCAGGCAGGTTTTCGTTATAGATGCGGTCCACGCAAAGGGTACATTTCTTC